>MDTG01026862.1_pt1 | contig 13574 bp, 8 predicted proteins | sample 811421 | NCBI WGS metagenome assembly MDTG01 (sample SAMN05326645, study PRJNA326480) | marine metagenome | isolation source: seawater | place: Pacific Ocean: South East | collected 2011 | reverse complement strand
TGATGCATTTGGAACAGCTCACCGATCTCATGCAAGTACTGCTGTCATAGCTAGGTACTTCACCGATAAGTGCTTTGGATATTTGATGACTAAAGAAATTTGTAATGCATCAATGTTGCTGAAAAATCCCCAAAAACCATTCACGGCAATTGTTGGAGGTGCCAAAGTGAGTGATAAAATACTAATTATTCAAAACCTAATAAATATAGCTGACCATATTATTATTGGAGGTGGTATGGCTTACACTTTTAAGTGTGCTCAAGGCGGAACAATTGGCAATTCTTTATTTGAAGAAGAAAGAGTTGAAACTTGTCGTGAAATTCTTATAGAAGCAAAGAAAAAAAATGTTCAAATTCACCTTCCTCAAGACAGCATAATCGCCGATAAGTTTGATAATAATGCTAACACAAAAAATTGCCAAAGTGACCAAATACCTGACGGATGGATGGGCCTTGATATTGGGGGCGATGCCATATCAACGTTTACAAACGTGCTTAAGCAATCCGAAACTATTTTATGGAATGGCCCAATGGGAGTGTTTGAAATGAATACATTTGAAAACGGTACAAAATCAATTGCTAAGGCTGTGGCTTTAGCTACAAACAATGGAGCCTTTTCTCTTATAGGTGGTGGTGATAGTAGTGCTGCTGTTAAAAAGTTTGGGTATACTAAGCAAGTAAGTTATGTATCAACAGGTGGCGGTGCTTTGCTCGAATATTTTGAAGGAAAAAAATTACCAGGAATTATTGCCATAGAAGGTTAAACCCTCTCCAAACTATTTTTGACTATCCGCATAACCAAAAACTTTTTTCAATAAGTCTGTCTTTCTTGATGTAAGGCTTGATCTAATTTTATCCTCTTCCTTTTTAATTTGAGCGAATAAGGCTGACATAGCTTTATTTGTTACATACTCATTCAAATCTGTTTGAACTTGCTTGCCCACTACTGTATTGTAAGCAGAGCTCACCTTTGTCCATGGTTCATTAACTTTTACCTGCTCTAGTGAGGTTTTTATTACGGGATAAAATTTATTCTTCAACTGGACAGAAATGGTTTTTTGTAAATACTTTGTTGCTGCTCCATCTCCACCTACTACAATAGAAATAGCATCTGAAATACTCATTGACTTAATTGCATTAACAAATATGGGCTTTGCCTCAACCATTGCATTTTCTGCACCCCTATTCATTGCAGTTACTAATTTATCTAAATAAGATCCCGCTAAACGGTTAGTGATTGGATTACCTCTTATTTTAGAAACAGCACTTTGAACTTCAACAGGCATTAATATTTTGTAAGTGTTATTTCCTAAAAAGCCATCCACCTTACCTAAAAATGATGTCCCTGTATTTACTCCAACTTCTAATGCTTGTTTTAAGGCGGAGGAGGCTTCAGATTGACTAATACTCGATGTTGTTGTACTTGCTGTGGCTAATACATCTAGAACTTCATCACACGAAATAAGAGCGAATGAGAATAAGGAAAGTAAAATATATTTTTTCATAGTAATTAATTTAATGAAGCGAATCTATATCATAAATGAAATCTACTGCAAAAAACTTTCATAAATTATATCCATAATATTTGTTCGAACATTTTGTCTTAGTAATTTTTTATTTTCTTGACTTGGATAAACCCGATTACTTAAAAACACATAAATTAAATCATATTTAGGATCGGCCCAAACCATAGTCCCTGTAAAACCTGTGTGACCAAAACACATAGATGATGCATAATCAGATGCTAAATTTATATATCGCCTGTTGAACTCTGGCTTATCCCAACCAATTCCTCTTCTGGAATCACGTGATTGTTTGGATGTAAACCGACTTATGGTTTCTTTTTTTAAATATCTCACACCATTATACATACCTCCATTCAATAACATTTTCATAAGTATTGCCAACGATTTTGAGTCACTGAATAATCCAGCATGACCTGAAACGCCTCCAAGCATGGCTGCTGCTGGATCATGAACAAACCCATGCACAAGACCGTCTCGCATGTCTGGACTAATAGATGTTGGAATTATCTCTGATTTTTTAAATTTATTTAACGGCAAATAGGTCATTCTCTTGACGCCCAAAGGGCGATAAAATACAGAGTCTACATAGTATTCCAATGCCACACCAGTTACCCGCTCAATTAAATCCCTCATTAATATCATTCCAAGATCACTGTATTTATATTTACCTACAGTACCTAATTCCGAATTCAAAATTTCTTTTCTAATCTGCTTTTTATAAGAAGATAATATGTACAAATCATTGCCTACATAAGTATGGGTATCGGTAGCAGTCTGTGAATAAATGGAGTCAAACACTGGTGTGCCCATAACAGTTCTTTTATAAAACGGTATCCAACTTTTTAATCCTGCTTTGTGCTCTAATACCATTTTAATCGTCATATGTGATTTATTTGAGCTTATCAACTCTGGTAAATACTTCACCATTTTGTCATTAATAGATAATTCGCCATCTTCTTGAAGCTTCATAAGCGATAAAGTAGTTGCTGCTACTTTTGTGATGGATGCTAAATCGTATAAATCTGTTTTTTTAACATTAACCTTATTTCTAAAAGTGTGACTTCCAAAACCCTTATCATATACAACTCGACCGTTTTTTACTACAAGAACTTGACAGCCTGGCGTAGCTCTCGTTCTTATGGCTTGACTAACAATGTTATCAATTTGATTTAATTTACTACTTGACATTCCAACCTCCTCTGGTATTCCTGAAGACAACTCCTGAATTGAATGTGTGCTTTTACCCATGGATGCTTTATATGCTAAACCTACAGTCACTGGAAGAGTACCATTTATGCCATGGATGCCAAAAATTGCTTGTGCTGCTTTTATGTGGTGAGCTTTCTGATCTTCATAAGCAACAAGCACTGCGTTTTGATTATTAAATTTTTTTAAGTTATAAGGATTACCAAAATCGACTAAAATAACATTGGATTTTTGACCAACTTGATTCAAAAATTTTGATGTCTGATTGGTAACACCAAAATTTGGCGGATACTTGCTTGTATTATGTAACGATATGATAACTCGGTCATATTGACCTACCAAAACTTTTAAAGCATCAAACTGATTAAATGACGCATTTTTACTGATAGTCTTTAGGTCCACGTCTCCAAGTTTTTTTAATTCTTTTTGAAAAGTATTGATTGTACCATTACCTACCGCAATAGACAATATTGAATTGTTACTTGTTTTACTAATTGGTATAATTGAGTTAGTATCATTTAAGAGGCATAACTCCTGCTCAACTAATTGATAATTTATATGCTGGGCTGTAGTACTGTTTAGATCTTTAATGACATTATGTTCTGAAATCGGTGTGAATTTATTCAAACCCATAGCATGTTTGAAATTTAATATTTTGTGAACCTTACCCCATACATATTCCTCGCTTAATCGACCATCGGCCATTGCTTGTTTAATCAACATTTTTGCCTTTGGAATGTCTCCTGGTGCTAATAAAACATCATTACCCGCCATGAGTGCCTTTAATTCTAATTCACCATTTGGGTGGTATTTAGCCACTCCTTGCATGTTCAATGCATCTGTAAATGAGAGCCCCTTAAAACCAAATTCTCTTCTCAATAAGCCGTTGATTGCTTTATTTGAAATACTCATCGCTACATTCCTTGAGCTGTCAATAGCTGGGATGAATAAATGAGCCGTCATTACAGACATTACACCTTTATCTATCATATACTCAAATGGCTTAAATTCTACAGATCTGAGTCTGTCCATATCATGATTTATAACCGGCAAATCCTTGTGTGAATCTACATCTGTGTCACCATGTCCCGGAAAATGTTTCGCACAAGCGATAATCCCCTCGTCTTGCATTCCTTTTGCATAAGCCCATCCTTTTTCGGATACTTTCATGGGGTCTTCACCAAAAGACCGATAATTTATGACTGGATTGTTAGGGTTATTATTTACATCAATTACTGGAGCAAAATTTACGTGAATCCCAATGCGTTTGCACTGCCGACCTATCTCCCTGCCCATATCATAAATAATTTTATTGTCAGCAATGCCACCTAAACCAAGTTGGTATGGATACGAAATAGTATTAGATAACCGCATAGCTAGTCCCCATTCGCCATCTATTGCAACAAGCATTTTCGTTTTACTTAATGCCTGAAATTTATTGGTTAATTTAACTTGTTCTGCTGGATTCCCCTTAAAAAAAACAACTCCGCCAACTTGATGGTCACGGATTAATTTTTCAACATTTGCGATATGTTTTGATCCATAAGTTGGTCTGACCTCAATCATAAACAGCTGAGCTAATCTCTCATCAACAGACAAAGAATCAAAAATCGTTTCAGCCCACGTTTTTGAATGTATTTGATTAAAAGTGTTAGGTGGTGCTAATAATTTAACTGCCAATAATAATCCTATATATAAAAATGAAAACTTTGACAAATCAACTAATCGAATACGCATAATAAGTATTCCACAAAAGAGGTGACAATTACTTAATAGTAAGGCCTTAAATACGTTAACTTATAAACGCATCTGTTTTATAAATAGTACAACTACTTGGATTTAGACAAATTGTGGGCTCCCCAATTTCTTAAGAAAGACCAAGTGAGAAATAAAAGCCTCTCTGAATGTTTTAAATTCTTGGTAATTTACACCGTGCTTTAGAGATGTTTCCCTTACAATCTCATAAAGATTGGGGTAGTGAGCATGAGATATAGTAGGAAATAAGTGATGAATCACTTGGAAATTTAACCCACCGCAATACCATGTTATTAGTTTGTTTTTAACTGCAAAATCGAATGTGTTATGTATTTGATGAACTGTCCACTCATCTTTTGTAGTTCCATCAAATTTATCGTGATTAGACAAGTCAAACTTATCTACTACATGAGCCATCTGAAAAATCACTGACAATATCATTCCGGCCACAAATTCAAGTGAAAATATTCCAATAATGACTTGCCAAAAAGCAAAATCTAGGACCAAATATGGTAATACAAGCATATATGAAATGTATACTAATTTGAAAAATAATATCGTACCAACTTCAATTGCTTTATCGACTCCTTGCTTTTTATTTAATCCCTTCTTTATGTATTTAGAATACGCTGAAATATCTGCAAAAAACCAACCTATTGTCAAAAATCCATAAAAAAAGGTCCAATAAATGTGCTGAAAGCGGTGTATTTTTTTTCGAGGTGCATCTTTTGTAAAACGGAAAAGTCCCTTACCATTAACATCTTCATCGTGCTCATAAATATTTGTATAAGTGTGGTGAAGTTTATTGTGTTGGTTTATCCAATTACTCGAACTAACTCCTAAAAAATCAGCCGTGTAGCCAAAGATTTTGTTAACTAATCTATTTTTGGAAAATGACCCGTGATTTGCGTCATGCATCAATCCCATTCCAATTCCTGCCTTAACAAATCCCAGAAAAATGCAAAGCGACCATATTAACCAAGCCGACCAGCCCGAAAATAATATCAATGCAAAAGCACCAAAAAAACTTACTAGTAATAAAGTTGCTTTAAACTTCAAGGCTCCATTTGCAAACTTAGAAATATCAGCTTTTTTAAAATAACTTTCAACATTAGCTCTTAGCTCTCTACTGAAATTGCTTCCGGCAGCAGATTTAAATTTAGGTAATGTAGGCAGAGTAGGGTTTTTCATTATTTTCAACAAATGTAGTAAATTACTTAAAATCTATCTTTTTTGGCTTTAAAGTATTCATCCAAATAAAACCGGGTACTTTACTTTTTGTTTCGGGAAACTTTTCTAATGGATAAAATATCGCTTTTGGTTGAACTACAAACTTGATGGATCTGACTCGATTTGAATCAAGACTGATTACCATATTTCCGCAAAAAACCTCGTTGACTCCAGAATATTGAGTAGAATCTTCTAAAGCAAAATAGATACTTTGAGCGTTACCATCAACATAAATTTTATCCAGTTTTTCCTCATTAAACGTTGCTTTTATATATCTGCCTGAAATTTGATTAAAAAGTTCATTCTGGTCTTTTTCAATGACTAAGCCCTTATTAATTACGTCCATGTAATCAATGCCTAACTTGTTTCTAAAAACGATTATTGTATCACCAGTAATCTGATTGCTATCTGTCCACAGAATAGGCTCCTGAAAAAAACCAATAGAGCTATCCGAAAAATTATAAGCCAACGAATCTGAATGGGCTTGAATATCTGATTTATACATTCTTACCGAATGAAAAGCAATAAGAAGTCTTTTTTGACGATTTGCAGTATCTGCATAATCTATAAATGTATCTGCTTTGAAATACAAAGAATCGCCACCTATGTTTTTAATTGCTTTTGGACTCCCTGTAATAAGTGTTTCCTTTTTAAACCTTAGATATCTTCCATATTGACCAAAAATAGACATCTTTTCAGAAGTGTCTGTAAAATGGATATTGCCAAATGCTTCACCAAAACCAAGTGTTCTCTGATAAACCATGCTATCAGCTAGTAACCGATTACTCTTGCCATCTATATAAGCACCTCGACTGAATTGAGACGTCTCTGTATTTGTATTATCCCAGCCATAATTACAAAAAATAGTGTTTTCCTCGCTGTAGATAAAAGTAGGTCCTGAAAAAGTAGCAGTATTAGAAATGGTATTGTATGCTAAAGTGTCGCTCGCCATCGTGTAATCTGGGTTATTAAGCCTTACGCTGTCTCGGAAATAAACATCCTTACTCCTAGAAAAATAAGTTCCTCGTTCACTATAAAGTTGATCATCGCCATTATCGATGTGTCCTCCGGAAGCATAATAGCCAATTTTATTAACCATGTCATAGTTTAATTGCTCTGTATTGAGAATCATCTTACCGTCAGAAAGAACTACATCTTTGCGAATAAGTGCAAGTCTAGAATCACCATTATACTCTAAATATTCACCATGTAGGTCTAACGTATCTCGTTGTCGAATATAAATATCTCCAAACGCCTGAATTTTATTCACTTTATCATAAAATCGAGCACTATCGCAATCCATAAACATATTCCCTTGCTTAAACTGGACATTCCCCTTACACAATTGATAATCACCGATTTTTTGGTCATAAATCAACTCATCTGCGCTCAGAATTTCAATTTTAGTCTGACCAAATATATTAAGGTGTATTAAAAAAAGAGACGCATATAGTAGTGTGTGTTTCAAAATATAGCCTTATGCTGTTATGTTTGTTCTGATTTACATGCAAACATCGTGCTCACTAAGCTAAAATCATTCATAGAAAAAAATAAACTGTTTAATAAATCAGACCAAATCGGTCTTGCTATTAGTGGTGGTAGGGATTCTGTGTGTGCTTCATATATGTTAAATGACTTAAAAATTCCTTTTATCATGGTGCATGTTAACTTTAATTTGAGAGGAAAAGAAAGCTACAATGATCAAAAATTTGTTGAACGATTATCCAAAAATTTACCATACAGCAGAGGTATAAAAGTTCTTAAATCAAATGCTGAAGATTATGCTTTTGAGAAAAAGGTTTCTATTCAAGAGGCTGCTAGAGAGATTAGGTATGCATATTTTGAAGATTTAAAACAGTCGGGTCATTTTGATAAATTGATTACAGCCCACCATCAGAATGATATGGTTGAAACGTTTCTAATCAACCTGAATCGCAAATCTGGAATAAACGGACTGAAAAGTATCCCTATTAAAAGAAGATATATTGTTAGGCCTTTTTTGGCATTAAATACCCGTGAAATAAATACCTACATAGCAAATCACAACATCAAATATCGAGAAGATAGCTCAAATCAAAGCTTAAAATATTTAAGAAATGTAATACGAAAAAAACTCATCCCATCAATCGAAACTTCCATTCCTCATTTTGTCGATAATGCATTACAAAGCATTAATATACTTAAAGCAGAAAAAGAAACATTAGATTACCTATTAAATCAGCAAATAGAAAATATTACCAGCAATGATTTTGAGAATTTATATATTCAAAAACAACCGCTTTTAAATTTTCCACACCCTACTGCTGTTTTGTATCAAATACTAGACGGATACCGATTCAATATATATCAATGCAAAAAAATCATTGCTAGTTTCAACGGAATACCCGGAAAAATATTTAAATCAGAAACCCATCAACTTATAGTTGATAGAGAACAAATTATTTTAGAAATAAAAACTTTGAACCAGGATGTCATAACAATCAAACAACAAGGAAGTTATTCATTTGCAAATTATTCAGTGGTGCTCAAAAAGGCTCAAAAATGGACTTACAATCCTAATAACACAGAAGAAATTCTGCAAATTTCTCCAAATCTGTTTCCACTATTTATCAGAAACTGGAAAAAAGGAGATCGTTTTATACCCCTTGGAATGAAGGGTTCTAAATTACTTAGTGATTTTTTCATTGATCAAAAAATCAATGTTTTAGAAAAAAGTAAAATACCTTTACTATGTTCTGGTGATAAAGTTTTGTGGGTGGTCGGTCATCAGATTTCAGATCTAGTTAAAGTTTCTGAAAATAAGAATGTTTATCATGTGTCGTACACTAAAGAGAATAAACCTAACGAAAAGTTGTAAATTTTAATTAAAATAAGTTGAAATAATATTTCTATACTTTAACCATTCATTGACACTAAAAACTCATCATTGTTTTTTGTACCTTTCATATAATTGAGCATAGTATTCATGGCTTCCTCACTGTTCATGTCGGCAAGATGATTTCTCATCACCCACATCTTTTGGAGTACAGCTTTATCAAGTAACAAGTCTTCTCTTCGTGTACTTGAAGAAACGATATCAATGGCTGGATAAATACGCTTATTAGACAGTTTACGATCCAATTGTAATTCCATGTTTCCTGTTCCTTTAAACTCCTCAAAAATTACTTCGTCCATTTTGGAACCAGTCTCTGTTAGCGCTGTTGCAATAATAGTTAGTGAGCCTCCATTTTCTATATTTCTAGCCGCACCAAAAAATCGTTTTGGTTTTTGTAAAGCGTTAGCATCAACACCCCCAGACAAAATTTTACCGCTTGCTGGTTGCACAGTATTGTAAGCTCTCGCAAGTCTTGTAATAGAATCTAAAAGTATGACCACATCGTGCCCACATTCTGTCAATCTTTTTGCTTTTTCTAAAACAATATTTGCTAACTTAACATGCTTATCAGCTGGTTCGTCAAAAGTAGACGCGACCACTTCTGCATTTACATTTCTTGCCATATCTGTTACCTCCTCAGGTCGTTCGTCGATTAATAAAATAATCATATAAACCTCTGGATGGTTGTGGGCAATAGCATTAGCTACGTCTTTTAATAAATTAGTCTTACCTGTCTTTGGTTGGGCAACTATCAATCCACGCTGACCTTTTCCAATAGGAGATATAAAATCCATTATTCGTGTAGAATAATTATCAGCCTTATACTCTAAATTGAATTTTTCGTCTGGAAACAATGGTGTCAAATGATGAAAAGCTACTCTGTCTTTAACAAATTCAATTGATCTACCATTAATTGTTAGAATATTAATTAATGCAAAGTATTTTTCACCTTCTTTTGGTGGTCTTATGTTTCCTTTAACTACATCTCCAGTTTTAAGTCCGTTTTGACGAATTTGATTTGGAGCTATATACACATCATCCGGAGAGGGTTGATAGCTATAATCAGCAGATCTTAAAAATCCATATCCGTCCGATATTACTTCTAAAACTCCTTGAGTAGTAACAACACCATCTAGTTCTAAATAATTAATAAGCTTTGCCTCAGCTTCTCTCTTCTTTCTTTTCTCTTCCTCTATTCTTTTTCTTTCTGCGTCTCGTTGCTCCCTTTCTTTATCGCGAGCTTCATTTCTTTCGGATTTAGGTTGATCACTAGGTCGAGAAGATTTATTGTTTTCTTTATTGTGCCCTTCTTTAAGGTTTGAATCAATATTGGAATTATGATTATTTGGTGTAGCATTTTTATCTTTAGCTACACGCTGCCCTCTAGGAGTTTTTTTAGATTCAATTTCGGTCGTACCATAACTATTGTCTCCTTTAGACTCACCTTTTGAACTTTCTTTTGTTTTAGCAGTAGCTTTAGTATCTACTGATTTAAACTTTGACGGGTTAACCGCCTGAAAGTCAAGTATCTTATATGCTAAGTCTTGTTTTTTTAACCCCTTATGTGGGATTTCAAATTTTTCTGCAATTTTTCTAAGTTCTGGAAGGAGCATCTCTCCTAGAGAAAGAATATCGTACATACTAATTTATAAATAATTTAATTTACTGTTTATAAGCCTATTAAAAGAAATTTAATAGAGTTGCCTGAAAAGGCAAAGCAAGAATAGACAAAACTTTATAACTAGACAAATTATATGTCAGTTATTCAGTGGATTTTAAATTTAAACTAAACCAATAGTCTTACAGGCTCTTCGAGTAATTCTTGGAAAGTCTTCAAGAACTTGGCCCCTGTAACTCCGTCAACAACTCTATGATCACAACTTAATGTAACTTTCATTACGTGACCTGGCTTCATTTCGCCATTTTCAACAATTACAGTTTCTTTTGAACCACCTATTGCTAGTATACAAGAATCTGGGGGGTTGACAATAGCTGTAAACTCATCAATACCAAACATTCCTAAATTAGATATTGTAAATGTATTTCCCTCCCAATCTTTAGGTTGTAATTCTTTATTTTTTGCCTTACCCGCTAAATCTTTAACTTCTGTTCCAATCTGCGACAATGACTTGCTATCAGCAAATCTCACAACTGGAACTAACAGGCCGTCTTCAACCGCAACTGCAACGCCAATGTGAACATGGTGGTTTCTTCTAATTTTATCTACTAACCACGATGAGTTAACGTTGGGATGTTTCTTTAAAGCTAGTGCTGCAGCTTTTACAACCAAGTCATTTACAGATATTTTAGATTCTGAATACTCGTTCATTCGCTTACGTGCATCTATAACTGCTTCCATTCTAATTTCTTTAGTCAAGTAAAAGTGAGGTGCCGTGAACTTACTTTCAGCAAGTCTCTTTGCAATTGTCTTGCGCATCTGTGTAATCGGAACATCTTCATAACTTTCAATGCCCACGGTAACTGCTGCTTGAGTTGATAGTTTAAAATTCTCAATATCTTTTTTGACAATTCTTCCATTATCGCCACTTCCATTAACTTCAGTTAGACTAATTCCTTTATCCTCAGCCATTTTTTTTGCAAGAGGAGAAGCAAATATTCGATCTTCATTATTCGAAGAAACTTCAGTTAAAACTTGCTTTTCTGTTACAACAGGAGCTGATTTAGGTTCTTCTACTGGAACGTTGGGTTCCTCAGGAGTTGCTTCAACAGTTTCCGTTGAATCATAAGTCAATAAATGTTCAAAATCTTCGCCTTTCTTACCAATTATAGCTATTACAGTCTCGACAGGTACAGTCACACCCTCTGCTACATTTAGATGCAAAACTTCCCCTTTTTCAAAATTTTCCAATTCCATAGTTGCTTTGTCGGTCTCAACATCAGCTATCATCTCACTTGATTTAACTGTATCTCCAACTTTTACAAACCAAGATACAATAGTTCCTTCCTCCATTGTATCACTCATTCTTGGTAATTTTATTGCTACTGCCATTTTTTTAGTTTTAAAGCTCCGCAAAACTAAACATACAAGTTTAAATATTGTTGAGAACGACAAATATTCCTTTACTTATTTCTAACATTATATATTTGATTTGTACTACAGATGAGGCAATACGAAGATTTTTTAAGATATGTGCTTGAAAATGGTGCTACAAAAACAGATCGAACAGGCACAGGAACTATTAGTGTACTTGGAGGACAGCTTCGATTTGATCTTTCAAAATCATTTCCGCTAATCACCACTAAAAAAATTCATTGGAAGTCTGTAGTTCATGAACTGATCTGGTTTTTAAAAGGTGATACTAATATCCAATATCTTAAAGATCACAATGTTAAAATTTGGGACGCTTGGGCGGACGAAAATGGTGATTTAGGGCCTGTTTACGGAAAGCAGTGGCGATCTTGGGAAAGTCCAAGTGGCGAAAAAATTGACCAAATTCAAAATGTGTTAGACACTCTAAAAAACAATCCTGATAGCAGGCGAATAATTGTTAATGCATGGAATGTAGGTGAGCTTAACGATATGGCTCTTACTCCTTGCCATTGTTTATTCCAATTTTATACGGCTAACGGTAAATTAAGTTGCCAACTTTACCAACGTAGCGCAGACATGTTCCTTGGTGTTCCATTCAACATAGCAAGTTATGCATTGTTAACTATTATGATAGCTCAAGAAGTGGGTTTAGCTCCTGGAGAATTTGTACATACATTTGGAGATGCACACATATACAGTAATCATTTTAACCAAGTTAAAGAACAATTAAGCAGAGAGGCTCGAAACTATCCAACAGTGAAATTAACCTCCACTAAAAAATCAATTTTTGATATTGAATTTGACGACATTGAATTAATTGATTACGATCCACATCCAAGAATCAAAGCACCAGTTGCTGTCTAATTGGAGTCAAATAATTTTTGTAAAACTTCAATGGCTGCCTCAGCAATAACTGTACCTGGACCAAAAATAAAATCGACCCCTTGACTTAATAAATATTCATGATCCTGTTCTGGTATTACGCCTCCAGCAACAACTACAACATTTTCCATTCCTTGCTCTTTTAGTTCGTTCACCACTTGAGGCATCAATATTTTATGACCTGCCGCTAGTGAAGATACACCAAGTATGTGCACATCATTTTCCATAGCTTGTCTTGCAACTTCTGCCGGTGTTTGAAACAATGGACCTATATCCACGTCAAAACCCAAATCAGCAAATGCCGTTGCTATGATTTTAGCACCTCTATCGTGCCCATCCTGACCCATCTTAGCAACTAAAATTCGTGGCCTTCTTCCCTCTATGGTAGCAAATTCATTTGCTTTTTGTCGAGCTGATATTACACTGTTTTCGTTCTGCACTTCTTTCAAATATACCCCAGAAATCAATCTTTGTTTTGCTTGATACCGACCATAAACTTTTTCAAGCTCATAGGATATTTCTCCTAATGTTGCTCTTGCTAATGCGGCCTCTACGCAAATATCTAGCAAATTTTTATCTGATTTAGCAGCATCTTTTAGCTGCTCCAATATCTTTTTAACAGCTCCTTCGTCTCGTTTGTCCTTCAAAGCATTAAGTCTATTGATTTGATTTGTTCTAACTGCTTCGTTATCTACTTCTAATATTTCAAAATCCGGACTTTCTCCAACTTTAAAGCAATTTATCCCTACAATGTTATCTTTCCCAGAATCAATATTAGCTTGCTTAATAGCAGCACACTCTTCTATTCTCATTTTGGGCAAGCCCTTTTCAATAGCTAAAGTCATGCCTCCTAATTCTTCAATTTCTGTAATGTAATCCCAAGCCTTATTGGCTATTTCAACTGTCTTTTTCTCAACTACAAAACTTCCACCCCAAGGATCGATAGCTTGAATTATTCCAGTTTCTTCTTGAATAATTTTTTGAGTATTTCTTGCAATTTTTGCGCTAAACTCTGTAGGTAATGCTATGGCCTCATCAAAGCTATTTGT
>MDTG01291903.1_pt1 | contig 13575 bp, 9 predicted proteins | sample 811421 | NCBI WGS metagenome assembly MDTG01 (sample SAMN05326645, study PRJNA326480) | marine metagenome | isolation source: seawater | place: Pacific Ocean: South East | collected 2011 | reverse complement strand
TCAGGCGATCCACATATCCATCCCGGGGAGCCGCCCGCCCGGGCTCGAGCTTCACCTTCACTTCAACCTCGAGCCAGTCCTTCGGCTTCCAGGATTTCTTACTCGTGTTCCCACCAACACTGGGCGACTGGAGCTCCTCGAACGTTGGATCGGAGGCTTCAATCTTCTGCACCGTTTGGGAAAGTACGGTGGGAGCGCCACCGCACACGGCCGCGGCCATGGAAAGGCGAACAAGAACAGGCAGGGCAATGGGTGACTTCATAGTAGGCGTCTGATTTGGGGAACCTAAAAACGCCCAACCCCTTTGGCCAGCAGAATTCTGGGCAAGGAATCGAGGATTACGTCGTATTTACAAGGTTATGCCCGGGACTCGCCCAGTGCTCTCTTGCAACTGGGGACTGATAAGCTCACAACAATCTCGTTCGAGAGCACCCAATGGAGGAATTATCCACAGCAATCAGCAGCCACCAACCCCTCGTTGTGGGGTCGGTGGGAGATGCAAGGGTACTCGCGGGCAAAATTCCTGAGAGGGAATGCGATATTATCGAGTTGCGCCTCGACGCACTCGGCTCAACTGCCCCCGTCGTTAATTTCGCGGCGGAACAAGGCAGTTTACGCCCGCTCCTCCTGACCGCTCGTCACCCGGATGAGGGAGGATTTAAGGCCTATTCCAGCACCCAGCGCGCGGAACTGCTCCAAGAATTTCTGCCCTTTGGTTCTCTATTGGACCTCGAACTCCGCTCTCTGCCCGATCTAGGCGCCCTATGGCAGGAAGCCCGTCAGCGGGGCCTCCTGCGGGTTGCGAGCTGGCATGACTTCGACCATTGTCCATCCCGCTCAGAACTCCAGGACACCATCGCCGCCATGGCAGAAGCTGGCGCCGATGTAGCCAAGTGCGCGTTTTTACTTGAGAAGCCGGCTGACCTGCAATGCCTGGCAGAGGCTTTCGAAGGTGCACCGCTCCCCCTTTCCCTCATGGGCATGGGTCCCTTGGGGCCAGCCTCGCGGCTGCTGGCCGCCAGCCTCGGATCCGTCCTCAACTATGGATTCCTCGGCGAGCAACCAACCGCTCCGGGGCAATGGCCAGCCCGCCTGCTGGTTGATGGCCTCAACTATTCGCGGGTCGATTAAGTTAGGCGATGGCCTTACCTGAACCGGAGCTGGATTTTCGAGCTCAGAGGTCCCCGATCTTCCGATCGATTATCTCAACCGGCGCTTCCGGCAGGGCCTTCAGAAAGACTCTTCCGTAGCGACGGGTTACCACCCGGTTGTCGAGAATGGCAACAATCCCGCGGTCTCTTCCTGAGCGAATGAGACGTCCCACCCCCTGACGCAGTTTAAGAACGGCCTCCGGCACCGAATACTCCATAAAAGGATTTCCTCCCGCTGCTTCAATCTGCTCAAGCCTCGCCTCGGTGAGGGGGTGATCCGGGACTGCGAACGGTAAGCGGGTCACGATTACATTCGTGAGGGACTCCCCAGGAACGTCCACCCCCGTCCAAAAGCTATCCGTTCCAAGTAGAACGCTCCGCTCGTCCTCCCGGAACTCCTGCAACAGACGATGCCTCGGATAGCGGCGCCCCTGGACCAGAAGCCGCCATTCCTGTTTTGCGCAGATCTCTTCCAGAGCATTAGCCGCCATCTGCAGGGCCCGATAGCTGGTAAACAGAACGAAGGCGCGGCCATCACTGCGCTGGAGAAAATGCTCTATCCACTCCGCCAGAGCTTCCTCATATTGCGGCGCCTGCGGATCCGGCATGGACTTAACCACGAAAATTCTCATTTGCTCCCCATAATTGAAGGGACTCCCAATTCGGAGTGTTTCGACCGTCTCTGCCCCAACGCGCCGGCGGAAGTAGGACAGATCCGGATCGCCTGTCCCCAGCGTCGCACTGGTCAGGATCGCCGTTTTGCCCTCCGCGAACAAAATGGGGCGCAGACGTTCCGCCACGTTGATTGGTGCTGCCCGCAGCGCGTAGGCGGTCCGGTCCGGTCCCCCCGCCTCAACCCAGTAGACGCTGCCATTGTCCTCCTGCTCAAGGAAGACCTGGAGTGTCCCATGTGCCTCCCTGAGCCGACGCGCGCCCTCCTGAATCTCGGCCCGACTGGACTCATTTTCGATGCCGTCCGCGATTACCTCGAGATCCGTCCAAAGCTCCCGCAGCGGGCCGCCAAGGCTGTTGGGAACTAACTCGGGCTCGCGGACCCTGAATTCCCTTCCTCGTTCACCAAGGGCACTGGCCTCCTCCACCTCGGCAAAGAATTCCTCCGCCTCAGAGAGGGCATACTCGACCCCGGCCATGGCCTTGCTGGCTCCCAAAGATCTAAGTAAACCCTTCTTGGTACGTGGGTTATAAAGACGCTGGAGATCAAAACGCAACCCCGCCTGGCTCAGCCGAAGGCCCAGCTGGCTGGAGGCTACGCTCTCGAGCGTGTGGGCTTCGTCAAAAATAACAAAATCGTTCGGAAAAATAAAACCGCTGTCCTCCGACAAAGATTCTACGTCCAGCAATGAGAAAAAGAGGGTATGGTTTACTACAACTGCCTCAGCATCAATAGCTTCTTTCCTGGCCTGCTGGAAAAAGCAATCCCCCCGCAAGCCACAGGAGCGGGTCGTACAAATCTCCGCCTCACTGCACACCATTTGCCAGACTTTGGGCGAAGGTTGAAAATCAAGGTCACTCAGGGTGCCATCTTCAGTTGTTTCATACCATTTCCAGATAGCCTCCAGTTCTTCTGACTCACTGCTACTAAACAAGTCACCACTGTTCATGCGGGCTCGTTTGAGGCGGGCTGGACACAAATAGTTACCCCTCCCCTTGAGGAGGGTGGCATGAAAACCCCTCCCCATCAGCTTGCGGACTAGAGGAAGATCCTTGCGCAGGAGTTGTTCCTGCAGGTTGATGGTATGGGTCGAGAAGATGGCTTTGCGCCCTGACTGCAGGCCATAGGACATCGCGGGCAGGAGGTAAGCCAGCGACTTTCCGACGCCCGTTCCCGCTTCCACCACGAGGGGGGACTCCCTCTCAAGCGCTCGCCCCACAGCCTCCGCCATTTCCTGCTGCTGAGGGCGGAATTCAAAATCCGGTGCCCCGGCAAGAACTCCCTCGCTCGAGAAGGCCGCGTGCATCTCCTCGGACAACAAACTCCCACCTCCGCCGTTGTTCGGAAGAATCACGACGCTGGACGGGCGGCCTCCCCCCGTATTTTTTCGGTGCGAATACGATCTCTCCCCATCTCTCTTCTCGACCTCGCCACTGTTTTAACTTCAGTCTCCCCAATAACCAACAACCAATAACCAGTAGCGATCCGTTCTCCGCTCTCCAAGTTCGTCCCCTGCATTCTCCTCGCGCTTCTCGGCACCGTTGCGGCCCTCGCCCTCGTTCCGCGCGAGGCGCAGGCAGTTGATATCCATCTGCTGGGATTTCCAGATAGCGACCGAATGACGCTGCAGTTGCGTCCCTTGCTTTTAGGCGTCCTCTGTTTCCTCCCGGCCGTCGCTGCCCTCTGCTACGGATTCGCCAGCTCCCTCGACCGCTACCTGACGCGGCTTATGCTTGAGGCTGTCGGGCTCTGCTCCCTTGCGCTTCTCATTATCTACCTCCTGATTGATGTAAGCGACAACCTGGACAAATTCCAGAGCGCCAGCAACCCGGGCGCCTTTCTTGTCCACTACTACCTGAACACCCTCCCTCCTGTTTTCGTCCTGCTGATCCCCTTCTCCCTTCTCCTCGGCCTCCTGTATTCACTCGGCAGGCTCTCCCACAGCAGGGAGATCATCGCGATGATCCAGACTGGTCGCAGCGTAGCCCGGGTCATCGCTCCGCTTGGCGCAGTGGGGCTCTTCCTCAGCCTGACCTGCCTTCTCCTTAACTACCACTGGGCCCCATGGGGCGAAGGCTACCGGGAGGCTCTGATCGAATTCGCCGAGTCCGATTCGAAGAGTCAGGCACGCAACGTTCTCTACGTCCACCGCGGGCCAGATCGTATCGCCCACCGGTCCTGGCTGGTTGGAAGTTTTCCTTACGATTACACCCCTGCCGACCCGATCCGCAATGTCGTGGTAAGAAGCAAGGACGAGAAGGGACCGACGACCGTGCTGTACGCCAAGTCCGCAACGTGGTCCCCGGGAAGCGGAACCTGGTCTTTCAAAGGTGCCATCCTCCTCGACCTGCGTGCCCGCCTCCCGGACGGGACTCCTGCTGAAAAGTTCCGGACCGACCTACCCGACCCCTACCTGATTCACGATTTTCCTGAAACTCCATGGCAGATCGTCACCCCTGGTCTGCAGGAAGAATTCCTCGGCATTCCAGAACTCAAGAGCTGGCTTCAACAATACGAAGGTGACACATGGGCGCCCCGCGAGTCCTACCTTACCCAGTGGCACTACCGCTGGGCCCAACCGTGGATCTGCCTCGTCGTCGTCCTGCTCGCCGCGCCGCTCGGAATCGTCTTCGGTCGCCGGGGCACCGCCGGAGGGGTCGCCATTGCGGCCTTCCTGATCGGCGCAATGCTGCTCTGCGCGCAAACTTCGCTCTCGTTCGGGGACGCTGGCCAGTTACCTCCTGCCCTTGCCGCCTGGTCCACCAACATTCTTTTTACCACCATCGCGCTTCTTCTCCTCTGGCGACGACTCCGGGGCCGCCCCATTTACCAGACGATTCTCAGACACACTCCGCTTGCCAGCGAAGATTGAAGCGACTGCAGCTTCCTCTTCCCTTTCTCCCACTCATCTACTTGACTCGACTCATGCCCTTCGCCGACTCGTGGCACATCAAGGCCCGCTCCCACCACTGCTCCGTCACCAACAAGCCCTTCAGCGAGGGCCAGCCTTTCCTGACCGCTCTGTTTACGGACCCCGGGTCGGACGGTTACCTCCGGCTCGATTTTTCCGAGGACGGCTGGGGCACCCGCAACGAGAAAGAACCGCAACCATTTTCCTTCTGGCGCTCCGTTTACAGACCTCCAGAGGCCGAGACCAGGATCGAGATCGTAGAAAAAGATGATCCTGAGGCTCTCCTGGCGCGGCTGGTGGAGGAAGACGAAGCTCACACTGAGAATGCCCGCTACATCCTCGCGGTTATGCTGGAGCGCAGGAAGCTTCTCATCGAAACCGACTCCCAGAAAACCCGCAGTGGCCTCCTCCGCATTTACCAACACCGCCATTCAGGTGAAATTTTCATCGTAAAGGATCCCCAGATCCCTCTCAGCGAAGTCGCCCCCCTGCAGGCCGAGGTCCAACAGCTCCTCGCCCCCGGGGAGACCGAGGCGGAACCTGCCAACGGGGACTCGGAAGGTGAATCCAGCAGCGGGCCGGAGTCGAACTGAACCTGCCCCGACAACCTGCTTTCCCTCGGCAGCCGCGCGTGCCTATTATCCCCCGCTGGATCAAGCGGGACCTTTGAGCAGGCCCTGAAAACATCTCGCCCGTCATGGAATCCGACGTCCCATCGTCCGCGCCCCAAACCGACCGCTCCACGACTCTCTCCGATGCCGCCAGCTCTGGCCCCATAGATCCTGAACAAGCGGTCGAGCTCACGATCGCACTCTGTGATCTAACTGCGCGCGCCCACCAGAAGGGTCTCGCCTACGGAGGGCTCTCCCCCCACCTGGTCAAGATCGACTCCTCCCTGAAACTCAGGGTCGAAGTCTCACCCGGGGACGGCCCCCTCGGGAATATTGACGAGAACAACCGGGATTATGTCGCTCCCGAACTCCTTGCGGGGAGGGACCGCTCTTCCGCAAGCGACGTCTACTCCGTAGCGAGAATTCTCTACCGGCTTCTCACGGGCAAGGCTCCGACCGGAGGGCGCCCCCCGGCAGCATCGTCCATCGTCCACTCGCCCCTCGTCCTCGACACCCTCATCAAGAAGGCTACTGCGTCGGAGCTGGAGGAGCGCATCACCTGCGTAACCGAGTTCGCAAAAAACCTCCGTCAGACAGCGAAAATACAACCGACGATCAGTGGACCCGAAGCACCAGTCACCCGGATTCCCCGGGCACCAAGCGGTCCCTCCCCCATACCGACTGTCAGACCCTCCCGCTCGATCGATATACCTTGGAGTCTCGTCATGAAGGGCCTGTTCAGCCTCCTGCTTGTAGGGGCCATCATCAAACTCGCTTCGAACTTCGGCACGGAAGTGAGGGATGACATTACTCCTGCTTCCACCCGGACAGAACCCGCACCCACCCAGCGGCCTCAGGATCTCACCAGGGACCGGCGTGCGAGGGAACGCGAAAGGGAAATCGCACAGGAGCGGAAAAGAAGGCGCCCTCGCACAGATCCCGCGGGCGTTCACAGCCAGGTGGAACCGCTTCGCCATTCTCTTCCCCGGCTCAAGAACGCCTTGCAGGAAGGCAGACGGGACGAACTGCCACCCACTGCTCTCAGGCGTCACGACAGCACCTTCGCCCACTGGGACCGCAGCATGACGTGGGACCAGGCCAAGGCCTTCGCGGAGGATCACGGCGCCCACCTTGCCATCCTCACCACGCGGGAAGACCGGGAATGGATTCGTGACAAGTTCAACCTGCGCTACCCTGTCTGGCTCGGGGCCGGAAAAGGGGCGCGCGACCGGTGGCAGTGGATTGACGGCACACCCCTGCCAAGCTCCCGCACGGTTGGCGCTGCCGAGGACTGTTACCTCGCCCTGAACGAAGACGGCATCATCATTCCCACCACTGCCACGAGAAAGTGCGACATCATCCTGCAGTGGCGTGACGACGGGGCCAATCCCGGAACCAGGGACGAACAACTGAAGCGTGTCAAATCCCGCGCTCTCTCGGGTTCTACGGCCGCCCTGCAACAGGGCGAGGATCTGCCCATCGGGACGCGCAGCTTCGGGGACTCCCACTTCTACGCGCTTCGCACTGAGAAAATCTCCTGGGAAGAGGCCCTCGATCTTGCGGCAATTCACGGCGCCTATCCCGCTGTTCCTTCCAGCGCGGAGGAACACCTCTGGATCTGCAAGAACTTCTGGGGGCACCTCGGCTCCGGCGCAGGACTCTGGCTGGGAGGTTTTCGCTCGGAACCCGGCAACCCCTGGCAGTGGGTCAGCGGCGAACCATGGCACAGCGCCGGCCTCGCTTCTGGCTCGGCGACCCATCCGCTCTTCAATCGTCTCTTGCTCCAGGGCGCGGGTGAGCCCGGAAAAGGAAGATGGACCATGGTCGACGGGACCAAACGCAAGGTAACCGGCATACTACTGGAGTGGACTCCGCCGGTTGCGAAGATAACCTCTCCCGTAGAGGTCTTTACTCCCGGCCCATGGCTTGCGGCGCTCCTCCGGAAAACCCGACAGGTCGTCGGCGCGGAACTCAGTGCCTTCGATTGGAAAAAGAGAAAATTGGTTGAGCTCTACTCCCGGGAGGTCACGGCTGTTGCGCGCAGCCAGAAGGCCGCAATCCGGGCCGCTCTGCGGAATTCCGGCGCTAACGCCGAAGAGCTTCAGAAAGGACTGGCCGACTGGGAAGCCCTGGAACAGAAACTCGTTCAGACTACTGAGAACACCGAGCTGCTCCCCGGCCTTCCTGCCGGGGCCCCCTCCGCTCTGGTAACCATCCACGAAAGTTGCCTCAAATCTCTCGGGAGTCTCGAATCCGAATACGATACCCGCATCAAAGAGCACCTTGCGGTCTACCGCCGCAAGGTGGAATCCCGGGCAAAAACAGCCTCGAGCGAGGGTCACCTTGAAGCCGCCGGTGAACTCTTGAGTGGCCTCAGATCACTCAATCCCGACTTGAAGGCCTTCCTCCGTCTGCTTTTCCCCGAGAATCCCGATCGGGCGAATCTGCCGTGGGAAATCCGACCGGAAGCTCCTCAGCGAGATCGTTAACCAGTTCCCTCCTGCGTGGGCAAACCCTCCGCAGGGGAACCCCGGGTCAACTCTTAACCCCTTCCTGAAAGGCCCCAAAAGGGAGCCCGAGTTCGCCATAAACCGGCAATAACCGCTTGCCACTGGCCTCATTCCCCCCTCAGAATGGCCAACGTAATGAGAAAACTCATCCTGATCGCCTTCGCCTTCGCCCTGTCCGGCGCCGCCTACGCCGACATTCAGGCCCCTCCTGGAGCGAAGTATAACGCCCCTCGTAAGCTCGGTCGTGCCCTCAGCAATATCCTCTACGGAGCAGTCGAAATACCTGAGCAGGTCTTCTTCCGCGGCAGCAAGGCCGGCCGCAAGGCAGGTTTCTCCTATGGCGTCGTTGATGGTGGATACCGCACCTTTAAGCGCCTCGGCTACGGCTTCTACGAGCTGGTAACCTTCTACTGTCCGACCTACCACGGCACCTTCAAGCCGCCCTACAAGCAATGCGGACAGGATTGGAGGATTGAAATGAATCCAAATGACGGACTCTCTGAGTTTCCACCGGAGCTCGGTTTTGAATCCTACTTCAGCCATAGCAGAAGGCAGTCCCGCTAACCTACGCTCACCCCCCGAAAACCCAACCCATGAAGACCCGGCTTCGGCCGGGTCTTATTTTTTCCGCCGGTCAGCCGCACAGCGAGTTCATCTCCTTGCAACCCTCCGGGCAGCACTTCCAAAGGTCATCTGCCACCAAGATCCAACCTGCCCCAGCGCAGAAGGATTTAAAATCATGGCCCTCCTCCAAGGGTAAAACGATATGGTCTGCTCTTCAAAAAGGGCTGTCGCCTGCATAAGCAAGCGCTGGCCACCGGTTTAAAGAGCTGCTAGAGTCTCCATCTTGATGAGAACAACCCTCATTCTCGCCCTCCTCATGGCCTCCCACGTGTTGGCCCCTGCAGCGATGCGCGCATGGCGCAACGCAGAGGGCACAAAGAGCTTCCATGCTGAATACCTTTCCAGCGACGGATCCCGGGTTACTCTCAAGCGTCGGGACGGACGTATTATCACCCTTGCTATCAGGACGCTGCACCACAATGACCGGGAGTGGGTGCGCAGTAATATTGATCCCAAGGACCTGGCCGCCGATGCCCCACCCCCTAAAGGAGCCGCTTTCGACCAGCTTGAATTCGGAGACGACCGCAATACCGTTCAAAAAAAACTGGATGCCAGCGCACTCGTGACCTCTGCCGGAAATGGGATCTTCCTTGGGCGCACGGGTCTTAACGGGATTTATAAGACCAAGGCCACGATCGGAGGCTTGCACTGCTACCTTTTCTTCGACTGGCACAAGAGCGGGGGCCTGCGTGAAGTCACCCTGCAGACCCAACCCGTCAGCAAGGGTAGCTACGTAACTTCCCTCCGTGGAAACTGGTCCGAACTGATCGACCTCCTCAATAAGCTCCACGGGCGCCCCGTGCAGGGCGCCGATTTTCCCGAAGTAGCCGAACTTCAGGATGGTGCCATCCTTGGATCTCACCTCTGGTATACCGAGGAGGGACACTCCGTCATCCTGGGAACTGGCCAGGAAGGTCTGAATTACAATGTCATTGTCCGGATCACCTCCGAACGGATTCGGCCGGTTCCGATTGGAACTCGGCCCCGGGGCACGGAGGATCCGAACAGCCCCCTGCCCAAGCCTTCTGATTTTCGTCCCTGAACCTGCTCAGCCAACCCTAGTCAGAGGTTCCGGAAAGTTCTCCTTCCACCGCACGGAACAGCTTGGTCTCACTATCAATCGTAGTAAAGAAGCTGAAACTTCCTTCTGGCCCGCCCGAGCTGCTTCCGTCCGCACTCTGCGACAGGATCGTGTTCCAGCTTTCCCCATCCGTACTGCATTCGATCGTATACGGAACCCCTCGCTCTCCATTAACCACGAATTGAAATCCAGAGGGATCGCCACTGACTTCGGTCAACTCTGGCACGATGGGATCTCCGAGGGTAACCAGATCAGTAGTGGTCAGACTGGCCATTCCACTGGTTCCGGTGCCGAACTGAGGACCCACGTTTCGTCCATCAACCACGACGTGGGCGATACTGAGATTTAGATTCCGCCCAGGGGGGAGCGTCCCCGCGGGAATGACCAACGAGGTAGTGCTTGCGGGGACAGGATCCGTCACAAGCGCTCCACTCTGGCCTGGCAGGGGAGTAAAAACGACCGATCGGCCATAGGAGTTATCAATGACGATCAAGAAAAAGTCATCAGGCCCTGAACCGGTCACAGGCTCCCACGAGAGAGTGAAGTCCGAGGCTGGGTCAACTGCGAGGACCTCAAGGTGATTGGTAATGACGGGTGCATCGGGAAATGTCCCGGAGGGAGTAGTCAACGCCACCGAGGTCTCTCCCAGGCTCCCTGTTGGCCTGAACACGAAGCCGTAACTGCCCGCCGCCGGGAAGAATCGTTCCTGATCAGACTGCTCGAAGTAATTGGCGCTGCCCTCGACCCGGTCCTCTCTCCGTTCGCCGTCCATCTCCAATTCGTTTCCCCCGATAATCGCCACGATCCGGGACAGACTATTGTAAGAGCTCATCCCGACTCCGGCGTAAACCCGGAAATCCTCCCGGGGGCTGATCGTGGCCCCGAGCTGCCCGAAGTGTCGGGATCGGATCAGATAATACCACCTGGCATTACCCGTGAACTCATTCAGGGTGTCGGCGGTCGTGAAGGATCCGCTCCGGGGTGGCAGCCGATTACCGGCCAGATCCACCAGTTCCATTCCCGGGGTCCCACCCGCTCCAGCCGGATTCAATTCCCAGCTGAATGTCGTGGCCGCAGGCAGACCTCCATCTACCAGGCAGAAAAGACGCATTCCGTCATCAGACCAGACGAAGGTAAGATCCGAGGGGTCAAGGCCGCCCTCCCATTGAATCGCCGCCTCGAGGTTGACGGACTGGTCCATGGGCTCATCAAATTGAAACATGATTGATGAGTCGTGCGGAACGGTGCCGCGGTTATTCTCAGGATTGCTGTAGCGAAGCCGGGGCGCCCGGGTGTCACTCCCGGTGATTGTCGTCAACGGAAAGCGATTCTGTTTCCCGAAAGCAGCGGCAGACCCAATACCGCCTCCAGCGGTTCCCACAATCCGGTAAAAGCTCACTGTGACAGTGTAATTCCTGCCTGGCTCCAACGTGCCCGCCGGCAGACTGAAGGAATCACTGGTTCCATCAAGAGCACCTGCCTGACCGGGGGAGGGGGATTGAAAGACCCCGCCCCCACCCGGCCCCTCCAGTTCAACCCCCAGGCTGATATGATCATTGCTTGTGCCTCCCGCAAAAGACTCCCACTCAATGGTGACCGCCCCTGTCGAATCAGCCTCCTGAAGCGCACTCCAGTTGGTAACGAAGGGCACGTTCGGATAGTTGTCCGCAGTAAGTTCGAGAACGAAGGACGCTGCGCCCGCCGGTGTCCCCGCCGCGATTTCGTAGGTGGAAGAACTCGGGAAGGCTGCGTCGAATTCCTCCTTCGAATCGAATCGCTCCGTGAGGTTCCAGCTTTCCCCATCCGGGGCAAGGGACCGCAGGGATCCTCCCACCATTACCTCCCCGGAAATAATACTACCCTCTCCGCTACCCTGCAGGAACACTTCGAAGGAGAGGGGATTTTCCTCGTCCTCCTCAACGTCGAGGAAGGCAATATGTGGGTTGAACTGCGCAAAGGACTGCGTCTTGGAGAGAGCCACGAAGACGATCTCAGCGAAGCCATCAGCCAGGCTGAAGACCAGAAGAAGAACGCTGAGCGGAGCTACCTTGAAGGACATCGGCATGGGCTCTTTTTCAAACTTTTCCCATGAGCAACAAGAGCTTTCCCCTCCTATTGGCCGGACTGGCGTAATTCCAGACGATAAAAACCGCTTTTCAAACCTGTCCGGACCGGGTCCAGGTCGAGGATCCTCCCATTGAAGGCTGGGGAAACCCGCTGCCAGGGCTGATCGAGGCTTCCGGTATACTGAAGGTAGTAGAAACTACCTTCCGGTGTGGTGATCTGTAGATCACGGCTGGGGTTCCTTCCGATCGAGAGCTGTCCAACCTCTGCCGGAGCAATCAGCTCCAGGACCGCGAATTCCGACAGCGCACTGGATCGGCCGCGGATCACGTTGGCCGTCGCATCCAGCTCCGTCGTAATCTCCACCCATGCGTTCCCCTGCTTCTGTACGAGGATCAAGTTTCCTTCGTTCCCGAAGTTTGCTTCCTCGTATTGCACCCTTAGATCAACGGACTCGGAGCCGAGGGTGGCGGAAGTTGCAATCTCAAAGGTCGTCGGCAACGTCCCGAGCAGGCGCCTGAGCCCATCAGGTGCTTCAGTGGACTTGAGGAGGGTTTCCCCTGCTTTCACGACCCGCTCGAACTGCAGCGTGATGTTTGGCGCGGGAGACACCTCTACCTGCCGCCCAACCGGGGTCGAGACCGGATCAGGGTCAGGTCCTCCCTGCCCAATTACCACCGGGGCCAGCGCTACTCCCTCGAAGGAGATCCCGAGAGTTCCGCCCTCGGGGGTCTCGGCTTCGACCCGGACCGCGTATCTGCCGTCCAGCAGGTCCTCCATGCCCTGCACAGCGCCCTGCGAGGGCAGGATTCGCAGGCCCTTTGAGACCAGTTCGAAGGACTCAGCCCGTCCCGGTCCAATTCTGCCCTTCCCTCGATCACGTGGGGTCACCATGACGAGCTGGGAATCCCGCAGGGCGTCGACCACCAGTTCCGTGGTGTTTATACTGACCTTCGGAACGACCCGGACCGTGCGCAGGATTTCCCGATTAATCGGCTCACAATTTTCATCCAGGGCACTGGCACGAACCAGGAAACTGTATTCACCCGGCACCGGCGCCGCAAACGAACCCCGGAAAAGAACAGACTGCTTCATCGCGTCCCCAAGAGAGAGCCGGAAAGGGGCCGCAGGCTCCCTGGACACGGGAGCTTCCCCGAATTTCCGGTGGTAGGCCATGCCCAGCCTTTCCAATGGGGAAAGCGGCTCCTTATTGATCGCGAATGGAATATCAGCGAAATCCTGACCAGTCAGCCCCCTGGACGAGAAGACCTCCCCGAGGCCGGCTGCCGGCACGAACGGCTGCACGGTGATCACGGCCTGCGCAAGGGCCCCGGGAGCAGCTCCCTTCAGCAGGGCGGAAAACTCAATCTGGTCACCGGGCTCGAAACAATCTCTCCCGGCGGGGAAAGGGGTAGCGAGAGAGAAGCGCACGGTCGAGTCCGCCAGCACGTTTGCCATGTAACGCGTCGTGAGGCTTCCCTGGTTGCGGATGATCATGCTCCACGTCCCGGCGTGCGCCCTCGAAGGCCCGGTAGGCAGGGGTGGACTGACCTTTGCAAAGACATATCCTGGCCGTCTGGTAAACTGGACCTTGCCGCCGAAACTGGCTGCATTTGCTTCCGTGATCAGCAGTCCGGAAGGCGAACGGAGGGACAGCTCGACCTTGGTTGTGGGCTCGTCCCACGTCGCGATGAAGGTCGCATTCAGGTCCTTCGAGCCAAGGCCAGCATCAACTTCTACAACCTCGCGAGGGGCAAGATCCCCTTCCGGGTCTACCACCAGTTCGCTCTCAATCGCTCCTCCCACGGACTCGATGAAGAACTTATCCAGCTGGGTGGAATTCTCCGCAACGTGGAAGAGGCCACCGGATCCCTGGGTTGCGAGGGTGGAGAGAAGGTTGAGATCAAGACCAGCCAGCCCGGATCCTCCCTCCGTTCCAAATCCCACCGC
>MDTG01184983.1_pt1 | contig 13575 bp, 17 predicted proteins | sample 811421 | NCBI WGS metagenome assembly MDTG01 (sample SAMN05326645, study PRJNA326480) | marine metagenome | isolation source: seawater | place: Pacific Ocean: South East | collected 2011 | reverse complement strand
TTTATTTTACCACTTGGCATATTTTATTCTCCTTTGTTAATGATTTTTATGAGGTTTTATTATTATTTTATCGTATATATAATATAAATATTGATTAATTAATTTCATTAAATAACTAATAAGTAATTAATTTCAAGCTATATTTTATAAATTTATGTTAAGCTATAAACACGGATATCACGCTGGTAATCATGCTGACGTTCTAAAACATATTGTTCTAATATATCTATATAACATGCAAAAAAAGCACAATAAATCAATTAGTTACATGGATACGCATTCTGGAAATAGCAAATATAAATATATATCTAAATATATGGATAAAAATAAGGAATATAAAACTGGAATTAAAAAGATTGAAAAATATGAAGGAAAAAATACGTTAATAATAAACTATTTAAAAAAATTAAAAAATATTTCAAGAACTAACAGTTTTTATCCAGGTTCACCATTAATTATATCAAGTTCATCGACTAAGGTGGATAAGTTATATTTTTGTGAATTACATAATAATGAGTTTAAAGATTTAAAAAAGAATTTAAATAAATTTACAAATACTAAAATTATTAATGTAGATGGTTTTAATTATTTAGAAAAATTTATAAATAATGACAAATCTTTTTTTATTTTAATTGATCCATCCTATGAAATTAAAGAAGATTTTGAAAAAATTAATAATGTATTAGACAATATAGAAATAAAATTCATTAAATCGAAAATAATGATATGGTATCCAATTCTTAGTTATCAAGAAAATGATATTTTCATAGAAAATATTCGAAAAAAAGGAATTAGTAATTTAATTAATACAGAATTACCAATTAATCCAAATAATAATGAAACTGGTTTAAAAGGTAGTGGATTGTTATTAATTAACTTTAAAGAAAAAAAAGTTTTAAGAGACTTAAAATTACTATTAAAAGATTTACATTTGTATTTAAAAGAAGATGGAGAAATTTATAATCCAAAAGTAAGGTATTTATAATTAATTTATGAAAGAAATTAATTTAATTAATGAAGATATATATAAACTTTTCTGGAAGATTGCTCTACCTTCTTCAATAGGTACTATCTTTCAAAATTTATATTCTCTAGTTGACGCAATATTTGCTGGAAGAATGATTTCTGAAATTGCTTTAGCTGCAATTGGACAAACGTTTCCAATTTATTTTATTATAATAGCCTTAGGTATAGGTTTAAGTATCGCAACAACTAGCATTGTTGCTAATTCTGTTGGTGAAAGCAATATTAAGAAAGCTAGTAAAATATTTTGTCAATCTTTGGGATTAGCAATTTTTGTAGGAATTATAATTTCAATTATTGGCATTTATTTTGGGCCATCCATTCTAAATTCTATTAATAAAGATCAAGAAACATTAAGATTATCAAGTGAGTATATGAATGTAATTTACTTAGGATCAATTATTATATTATTATTAATGGTGTCTAATTCATGTTTAGCTGCACTTGGTGATACTAAAAGTTATAGGAATGTCCTGATATTTAGTTTTTTTTTAAATATTATATTAAATCCCGTTTTAATATCTGGAACATTTTTGGGGACTAAAATATTTATGCCGCTTGGCATAACTGGTATAGCTATTGCAACTATCTTATCACAATTTATAGGTTTATTATATTTACTATATAAGATATCTAAAACTCAAATATATACATCTTTTAAAAGGAAATACCTCGTTCCAAAACTCGATTCTATAATAGAATTATCTATACAAGGAATACCAGCATCTATTGGTCTTATGATGATTGCACTAGGATCATATATAATATTATTTTTTGTAAGCTCATATGGAAATAATGCTATTGCAGGTTTTGCATCTGCGGGAAGATACGAGCAATTACTATTTTTACCTTTACTGGGACTTAGTACTGCAGTTACATCAATTGTTGGTCAAAACTTAGGAGCAAACAAGCCCCAAAGAATACTAGAAACTTACAAGAAAGCTGTAAAAACAGGGGTTGTAATTTTAACTATTTTAGCAATATTTTTATTTTTCTCAGCAGAATTATCAATGAAATTATTTACTGATGATGAAAAAGTCATTTTTTATGGTTCTATGTACTTAAAAATTTATGCTTTCGGCTTTCCTGCTTTTCCTTTATTTTTTATACCCAACGCAACTTTTCAAGGATTGAAAAAAGCAATAATAGTAATGTACATGGCTATTCTTCGTTTTGTTTTAACACCAATAATAATTGTTAGTTTAATAAATAATTTTATTAAAGAAGACTATATTTACATGTTTGTTGGACTGACTGCTATGCACTGGATAATAGGTATTTTTTATTTTAGATACTCATTAAATAAAATAAAAAAATTAATTATAAACTAATTTGTACCCTTTAAATTTGGAACAAATACTACATCATCAAACTCTTGGGATATTAATTTATTATTCTTTCTCTTATATTTAATAATAACTTGCTTATTTTCTCTAATTATTGGACATACTATAATACCGCCTTCTTTGATATGTGAAAAAATCTTATTAGAAATATTTTCAGTGGCAGCAGTGAATATTATTCTATCAAAAGGAATTTGTTCAATCCATCCATTATTTCCATCTTCATACTTTGAAACAATATTAGTTAATTGTAATTCTTTAAAAATTTTTGCAGATTTATGATGAAGATTTTTAATTCTTTCAATAGTGTATATTCTTCTTGCAAGTTTTGACAGTACAGCACACTGATATCCACTTCCAGTTCCAATTTCTAAAACTTTATGATTATTGTTAACTTCAAGTAATTCAGTCATTTTTGCTACTACGTAAGGCTGACTTATCGTTTGATTATCTCCAATAGGTAAAGCAATATTTTCATATGCTTGATTTCTATAATTTTGTGGAATAAATTTTTCTCTAGGTATAATTTCTAATGCAGATAAAACATTAGAATTAGAAATACCAGATTCCCTTAATTCTAAAATTAATCTTATTTTTCTTACATCAAGCACTATAAAAGTGTCTTATTATTAAAATATTTTACTAATACATCAGGAATTTTAACATTCCCATCTTCTAATTGATAATTTTCTAAAATTGCAATTAAAGTTCTGCCAACTGCTAAACCTGAACCATTTAGTGTATGAACAAATATGTTTTTATCTTCACTCTTATATCTGGTATTCATTCTTCTAGCTTGAAAGTCGCCACAATTAGAGCAACTTGATATTTCTCTATATTTACCTTCTCCTGGAAGCCAAACTTCAATATCATAAGTTTTATTTGAGGAAAAACCCATATCACCTGTGCATAGTGTCATAACTCTATAGTGGATGTTTAAATCTTTAAGAATACTCTCTGCACAAGTTAACATTCTTTCTAATTCTTCTTCAGAATGTTGTGGTTCAACCACAGAAACTAATTCAACTTTTGTAAACTGATGTTGTCTTAACATTCCTCTTGTATCTTTACCAGCTGCACCAGCTTCTGATCTAAAACAAGGTGTAAAAGAAGTAGATCTAATAGGCAGTTGGTTAATATTTAATATTTCATTTTGAACTAAATTAGTAAGAGGAACCTCTGCTGTAGGTATTAACCAATGTTCATCACCTGCAGTGAATAAATCTTCCTCAAATTTAGGTAATTGACCAGTTCCGAATAGTGAATTTTCTTTAACAAGAAAAGGTACACTGTATTCTGTATATCCATTTTGTTCCGTATGTTTATCTAACATAAAACTTGATATAGATCTTTCTAGTTTTGAAAGTTGATTTTTAAGCAATACAAACCTTGAGCCAGATAATTTTGATGCAACTTCAAAGTTTATTAGACCAATATTTTCGCCAATTTCATAATGAATTTTTGGCTTATAGTTAAAACTTGGTTTTGATCCCCACTCTCTATAAAAAGTATTTTCATTTTCATCGTTACCATTGGGTACAGATTTATGTGGAATATTTGGCAATCTTGATAAAATAGAATTTAATTCATTATCCTTTATATTTTCTAACTCTTTTAAAGATGAGATTTTATTTTTTAATTCTTCAACTTTTGAAATTTGGATTTTAGCTTCTTTATTTTTACTTTTTAAAATACCAATTTCTTTTGAAAGTGTATTACGTTCTGATAGAAGGCTTTGAAGAACAGTCTGAGTTTCACGTTTTATTTTGTCGATTTCTAAAATTTTTGAAGAGATAGCATCTTCTCCTCTTAATTTCATTGCATTATCAAATTCTATTGGATTTTCCCTAATGTAATTAATATTGTGCACTTATTTATCGTCTTTCTTTTTTTGAATTAATTTAGCAATATATATAGAAATTTCATATAAAATAATTATTGGTAATGCTAAACTTATTTGACTAAACGGATCTGGAGGTGTCAAAAATGCTGCCGCCAGAAATGCAATAACAATTGCATATTTTCTAAACTTTTTTAATGATAGATGTGTCACCATTCCAACCCTGGCCATTAATGAAAGTACTACGGGAAGTTGAAAAGCTAAACCAAAAGCAAAGATAAATCTCATCATTAGTGACAAGTACTCTCCCATCTTAGCTTCAAGTCTTATTGGAACTCCTGTAGACCCCATATTTTGGTAAGAAAGAAAAAAAGACCAAGCTATTGGTGAAATTATGTAATAAACCATTGAGCCACCTGCAAAAAACAGAATTGGCGTCGCTACCAAGTATGGTAAAAAAGCACGTTTTTCATTTTTATATAATCCTGGTGCAATAAATCTCCAAATTTGAATAGAAATTAATGGAAATGCAAAAAACAATGCAAAAAAAAAGGCAATTTTTAATTCAGTAAAAAAAGCTTCTTGAAGAGCCGTATAAATAAAACCTTGTCCTTTTTCTGTATCAAGAAGGTTAACAAGTGGGTGTGCTAAAAATGAAAATAATTCATCAGCATAATAAAAACATATTATAAATATAATTAAAATATACAAAAAACTCCAGAGTAATCTTTTTCTTAACTCTGTAAGATGTCCAATTAGTGACATTTCTTCAAATTTATCGTCAGACATTTATGTTAATTTTTTTTCTCTATATTAGAAATTTCATCCTCAGTCATTTTTACAGCTTCTTTGACAGTATTTATCTCATTTTCAAAATTCTTTTTAATATTTATTCCATCTTTTATTTTCTTCACTTCTTTTACTGATTTTGCAATTTCCTTAATGTCTGTTTCTTCAGCAATTTCATTTATTGATGATTTAAAATCTGAAGAAATTTTTTTTATATTTTTAGTAAATAAACCTATTTGTTTAATAAACTTTGGAAGATCTTTTGGGCCAACAACCACGACAACAATTATGACAATAAGAAAGATCTCCCCCCAACCAAAAGTAAACATTGAATTTACTTTTCTTCGTCGTTCTTATTCTCTAAATTCTTATCTTCTTTTTTCTCTTCATCAGACATTCCTCTTTTAAAAGACTTTATTCCTTTAGCCATATCACCCATTAATTGAGGAATTTTTCCCCTACCAAATAATAGTAGGACAATAACAAGAACTATTAAAAGTTGCCAAATACTAGGTGTCATAACCCGCTTATACGGAAACTATGAGAAAAAACAAGAATTATCAGAAATTAAAATACTTAAAAAAACAAGAGAAAATAGGAAATATATACAAATACAATTTAATGATGATTTTTCATATGTTCAAGATATTCTTTATATTCATGTAATAACTTATTTAAACTTTCGTTTAATTCTAATGCGTTGGGCCAAGCTGCTTGATCTAATTTACCTTTATCTAGATATTTAAGAATACGTTGTATTTGTTCTAAATTTTCAAAGTCTTTATTATTCATAAACTTACTCACAATTAAAAATTAAGCATTAAATAAATATTTTGTTTTTATTTATTATTAATAAAATCATCAAGGTAGTTTTCTTCCTCACTCTCTTCATCTTCATTAAATTTGTTTTCGATCATTCGGTCACTATTTGCTATGTCACTAATTGTAGCAATTGCAGCTCTCTTATCAAGGAATCCACTTGCCTTTAGCTCATCTTTGTTTGGTAAATCACTAATATTATTTAGACCAAAGTGTTCAATAAAAAGATCTGTTGTCGACCACAAAGTAGGTTTCCCAGGAATATTTTTTCTTCCAGAAGGTTTTATCCATCCAATTTCCATTAGATGATCAATTGAACCTCTCCCCATTTGAACACCTCTTATATTTTCAATTTCTGACCTTGTAATGGGTTGTTGATAAGCAATAATAGATAAGGTTTCTAAAGCCGCTCTTGATAATTTTCTTTTTTGAGTTTTGAATATTGTTAAATCATTAACCAATTCTTTTGAAGTTCTAAATGACCATTTGTTTCCTGTTTTAATTAAATTAATACCTCTTGAGCTATAAAAATCTTTAATTTGACTTAAAAATTTACTAATATTTTTTTTATCTTCAATCTTATCCTTTAGATCAGTTTCATCTACAGGTCCACCAGATGCAAACAATATCGCTTCTAATAATTTAATATCTTTGTTTTCCATTAGTTTTTTATTTTAATATAAATATTACCAAAAGTTTCTTCTTGTTTAACATCAATAAATCCATTTTTTGATAATTCTAAAGAAGCAACAAAATTAGATGAAATAATTGATTTATTTATAATTTTTTTATTTTTAAGTAAATTAGGAATAATATTTAAAAAATTTGTCCACTCAGAAATAGTTCCAAATATATCTTTCATTCTTTTTATAGCTTGATCTACAGAATATAATTCTGAATATTCAATGGTTAAATGGTTAACTTGTTCTTTACTTTTTAATATTTGACTATAAGATTTAATTAAATCAAAGAGATTTGATGTATAATTAATATTATACTTAACCTTTAAACCCTCAGAAGAACCGCCGTAAAAAAGATCTCTATTAATAATTGGTCTTGAATATAAAATTTTAGATATTTTCTGAAAAGCTTCTAATCTTTGCAATTGATATCTTAATGCTCTTTCAAGATCTTCAGCTGAGTGCTCTTCAGTTTTTTCTTCTTTTGGTAATAACAATCTTGATTTAAGATAAGTAAGCCAAGCTGCCATGACTAAATAATCTGCGGCAATTTCAATGTTAATATTACTATATTCATTAATGAATTTTATATATTGATCAGCCAATTCAGAGATAGAAATATCTGATAAATCAACTTTTTGAGTCCTTGCTAAAACTAAAAGTAAATCAATAGGACCTTCAAAATTATTGAGTAATAAATGGAATTTATCAAAAGTTTCATTTTTTTGTATAAAGCCAGACATTAATAATACCCTATATCAATCTGAATGAGATTCTCAAAAATTATTAATTTTGAGGTTTTATAATTAAACATTTCTTTACGAAACTTAAATTTTTACAATAAGACATTGCATCATTTTTATTGGTAAAATTTTTATAAGAAACAAAATAATCAATACCGATTTGAGTATTAATAGTAAAAATGAATATATCCTCCGATGATATTAATTCAGATTTAGCGATTAATAAATTACTAATATAATTTTCAATATTTTCATATTTTATATCACTATATAATTGTATTGTATATTCTAGATCTTCATAATTAAAAATAATGTTGTCTTTTGTATTAAATATTGAAAAATCATTTATACTTTTTTTGTCAATAAATTTTACTTTTTCTCCCTCCTTATCATTTGGAATTGTAAAATATGAAGTTGAGTCTAAATCACTAATAACAAAATATTTTTGATTACTAGTTATATAGAATGACAGAAAATAAATAATTAGAGAAAATAATAGAATTAAAAAAGTAAAAATTTTTTTTTTATTATACTTATTAATAAAAATATATTTTTTCATTACATATTTTCAGGAGCTTCAATTCCTATTATTGAAAAAATATCTTTAATTATTATTCTGAAAGATTGTATCCAAAATAATTTAGCTTTAGTGTGATTAATATTTTTCTGATCAATAAACCTAAGCGACTCATTATCTTTTCCTTGATTCCAAATAGAGTGAAAAATACTGCATAAATTTTCTAAATAATTAATAAGCCTGTGAGGCTCATTATGAAATGCAGATTGGTACACTAAAAATGGGTAACAAATCATTAATTTAATAATTTTTAATTCCTGTTTAGTAATATTATTTTTGAATATAGTTAGACTGTCTATTTTATTAATATCAATGTCTAATTCTTTTGATTTATTGATTACAGAAGATGCTCTTGCATAAGCGTATTGACAATAGAATACGTTATTATCTTTATTTTTTTTTAACTACTTGATCAATATCAAAATCAATTGCAGTTTCATTTTTTGTTGAGATCATATAATACCTTATTGGATCTTTACCCACCTTATTAAACACATCAACTAAAGTAACAAAATTTCCTTCCCTTTTTGACATTTTAATTTTTTGTTTATTTTGTATTAAACTAACTATCTGACATGTTAGTACTTTAAAATAATTTTTATCATTCTGAATAGCATTAAGCATTGAATTCATTCTAGGAATATAACCAATATGATCCGAACCCCATATATTAATAAGTTTATCAAAATTTCTTTTATATTTATTAAAATGATATGCCGCATCATTTGCAAAATAAGTCCATTCACCTTTTGATTTTTTGAGGGCCCTATCCTGATCATCACTTAAATTAGTAGATTTAAATAATAATTGTTTTCTAGGTTCCCATTCAGAGTCTTCACCCATGGGTTTTGGCAAAACACCTTCATATATTAAATTTTTTTCTTTAAGAATAATAAATAGCTCTTCAATTATATTGCTATTAACTATTTCTGATTCATGAGTGAATATATCAAATTTAACATTAAGAAGTTCTAAATCTAATTTAATATCTTTTAATAGTTTATTAATTGCAAATTTTTTGAAGTAAGATTTAATTTCATTATCTTTTTTTTTCAACCAAATATCGCCATCCAAATTATAAATTTCCTTTGCTAATTTTATTAAATATTTTCCAGGATATTCATCATTTAATAATTCAATATCATGACCTAATTGTTCAAGATATCTTTTGTAAAGTGAACTTGATAATTTATCTATTTGAGAACCAGCGTCATTTACATAATATTCCCTTACTACATTAAAACCTGTTTTTTTATATAAAGTACATAATACATCTCCAAAAATTGCACCTCTTATATGTGCAATATGGATTGGGCCAGTTGGATTAGCAGAGACAAATTCTACGTTAATTTTTTGATTATCTCCAAATTTTATATCTTCATAAAAGTTATTATCGTATATTTTTATTAATGAGTTTAGAATAAATTTATCCTTAAGATAAAAATTTATAAATCCATTTTTAAATATTTCAAACCTATCAATAAAATCAAGGTTTAAAACTTTTGTTTTAAAATTTTTTTCAAAATCGTAATTTTTATCAATAATTTTTTTATTTATAATTAGATAAAAATTTGAAGCGATATCACCTTTTTTATTATTTGATAAAAAATCAATACTAATTTGTTTTATGTTTATTTTTGATATAACTTTGTCTGATATTAATTCTTCAGCGTAAGTATATAAAAAATTTAGTAATTTCTGAATATAGCTATTCATAAATTTCCTTATATAAATTTATTGCAAATCTATCTGTCATACCTGAAATATAATCACTTATAAGCCTTTCTATCTCAGTATCCTGAGATATCCAATCAGTTGGTAATTTATTATTGTTTTTTTTGAAATATAAAAATAATTTATTAACAATATTTTTAGAGTATTTTCTTTTATCGATAAGTTTACTGTGATTGTATACATAGTGATTTAGAAATTCTTTTACAGTATTACAATTAATTTTCATTATTTCTGAATAACAAACAAGAAAATTATTATGCTTTTGAACATTATTAATAGATTTAAATTCATTAACTAAATTTTTTGAAGTAGTTTTAAATATATCATTAATCATTTTTGACATAGAATTCCTTAATACTTGATAAAGTAATTGTTTATCAGAAATATTTTTATACTGATCCTGTAATTCTAATATAATATTTTTAAAGAAAGTTATATCGGATAAATGATTTATATTAATTAAATTTGCGCGAATTGCGTCTTCAATATCATGATTATTATATGCTATGTCGTCTGATATAGTTGCAATTTGAGATTCAAGAAAAGGCTGTGATTCTAATTCAAGATTGTGAATTAGATTATAATTTTTTAAATGATAAGATAAATTATTATTTATTATTCCATTATGCTTTACGATTCCCTCTAAACTTTCCCATGTAAGATTTAATCCATCAAAATATGGGTGTCTTTTCTCTATTGATGTTAATACTCTTAATGTTTGATCATTGTGGTTAAATTTTCCAAAATCTTGCATAGATTCATTTAGAGCATCTTCTCCGCTGTGACCAAATGGTGGATGTCCAAGATCATGAGCAAGAGCAACTGTTTCACCAAGGTCCTCATTTAATCCTAGAAGCCTGCATAATGAACGAGATATTTGTGCTACTTCTAATGAGTGAGTTAATCTTGTTCTAAAATAATCACTTTCACTCTCAATAAAAACCTGAGTTTTATATTTTAGTTTTCTAAATGAATTTGAATGAATAACTCTGGCTCTATCTCTTTCAAAAGGATTTCTAAGATCGACATCATCTTCTGAATATAGTCTTCCTTTTGAATTATAAGGATTTGCAGCTAAGTGTTTGAACATATAAAAAATATAATATAGATGAAATTAATAATTATATAGAATATTTGAATAATGAACAATCATATAGAAGTAACAGAAAGTGCTCAAAATCATATAAATAAAATACTTATTTCAGAAAATTCACAATTTTTTAGAATTACTGTTTTAGGGGGTGGGTGTGCTGGGTTTCAATATAGATTTAGTTTCTCAAAAAAGTCTAATGAAGATGACTTAATATTTGAATATAAAAATGCAAAAATTTTAATTGATAAAACTTCAATAGATTTGATTAAAGGTTCAAAAATTGATTATGTTAATGAATTAATAGGATCTTCTTTTAAAATATCAAATCCTCAAGCCTCATCTTCATGTGGATGTGGAACGTCATTTTCAATATAGATGAAAATTACAACTTGGAATGTTAATTCAGTAAATGCAAGAATAGAACATTTAATAAAATTCATAAAGGAAGATCAATCAGATATTTATATGCTTCAAGAGTTAAAATGTACAAATGAAACATTTCCTTTAGAACAAATTCAAAATCTTAATTATAATAGTTATGTTAATGGACAGAAGGCATGGAATGGTGTTGCTTTAATCTGTAAAAATACGATGAGTATAACTAGTTACAAAATACCTAATTACAAAGATTTAAATGCTAGATTTATCGAAACTGAATTTGAACTAAAAAATATTAAAAATAAAATAAAATTAATAAATATTTATTTACCTAATGGTAATCCCATAGAAACTGAAAAGTTTGAATACAAAATAGAGTGGATGAACAAATTTAATACGTATATAAAAACTCTTGTTGATAATAAAATTCCAGTATTAATAGGTGGTGATTTTAATGTTATTCCAAATGACGAAGATGTTTATTCACCAGAAAATTTTAAAAATGATGCATGTGCTCATCCTCTAACAAGAGAAAAATTTAGAGCTTTATTAAATTTAGGCTTTACTGATACAGTAAAATATTTAATTAATGGCAATGCAAATTGGACATTTTGGGGTTATAGGGGCGGCAATTGGCAAAAAGGTAATGGATTAAGAATTGATCACTTTCTTACCACACCTGAATTAACAGATAAGATTAGAGATATTAAGGTAAATAGAGAGCCCAGAGGGTGGGAAAAGGCATCTGATCATACACCAGTGACAATAGAATTTTTTAATTAAATATCAGCGTAAGTATGGGTTTCATTTTTTGCACCCGGTTGTGTAACAGCCCCCTCATATGCTGGTCCAACTGTTTGGGAATACTTCCATATTGATCCTGAATTATGGTTAGTTTTTCTTGGTTTCCATAATTTTTTTCTTTTTTCTATTTCCTCATCTGTTAAAGTTACATTAATTTCACCTTTTACTGCGTCAATGATAATTTCATCACCGTCCTTCAGCAATCCAATCATACCTCCAACTGCAGCTTCAGGACCTACATGACCAATACAAAAACCTCTTGTTCCTCCAGAAAACCTTCCATCAGTAATTAGTGCAACTGTTTCACCCAAACCTTGTCCATAAATAGCACCAGTTGTAGAAAGCATTTCTCTCATACCAGGGCCTCCTTTTGGACCTTCATACCTAATTATAACAGCATCGCCCGCTTTAATTTCATTTTTAAGAACTGCAGTCAGAGCTTCTTCTTCTGAGTCAAAACATTTTGCTTTTCCTTTGAAATTAAGATTAGTTAATCCAGCAATTTTAGAGATACAACCATCAGGTGCAAGATTGCCCCACAATCCTACAACAGAACTGTTTTTACTAATTGGATTATCACATTGATAAACTACATCTTGATCTTTTGGAAAAATAACTTGTTTGTGATTTTCTGCAATAGTCTTACCTGTAACAGTTAAGCAGTCACCATTTAAATATCCCCCATCTAATAATGACTTTATTACGATTGGAACACCTCCTACATCATACAGATCTTTAGCAACATACTTCCCGCCTGGCTGCATATCTCCAATGTATGGTGTTGAATTATATATTTCTACAACGTCTCTTAATGTGAATTTTAAACCTGCTTCATTTGCTATTGCTGGAAGGTGTAATGCTGCGTTAGTTGATCCACCTGTAGCAGCCACAACCCTTGCTGCATTTACTAAAGAATTTATAGTTACTATGTCTCTTGGTCTAATATTTTTCTCGAGCAACTTCATAATTGCTTTGCCACTTTTCTGCCCATATGACTTTCTCTCTTCTGTATTAACTGCTGGAGGCATAGCTGAGTTAGTTAATGCCAAACCTATAGCTTCAGATATACAAGCCATAGTATTGGCTGTAAATTGTCCTCCACACGAACCTGCTGATGGGCAAGCTACTTGTTCAATATCTCTAAGTTCTTGGTCATTTATTGTTCCAGCAGCATGCTTTCCTACCGCTTCAAAAACATCAATTACAGTAACATCTTTACCTTTATATTTACCTGGTAGTATTGAGCCACCATAAATAAAGACAGAAGGAACATTAAGTCTGACCATTGCCATCATAAGTCCTGGAAGGGATTTATCGCAACCTGCTAATCCTACTATGGCATCATAACAATGCCCTCTTACTGATAATTCAATAGAGTCAGCTATTACTTCCCTGCTAATTAATGAAGATTTCATTGCCTCATGACCCATCGCAATGCCATCTGTTACTGTAATAGTTGTAAACTCTCTTGGAGTGCCTCCAGCTTCTTTAACTCCAGTTTTTACGTGTTGTGCTTGGTCTTGCAATGTAATATTGCAAGGAGCTGACTCATTCCACGTACTAACTACCCCAACAAACGGTTGGTAAATTTCATGTTCTTTTAACCCCATTGCATAGTAATAAGATCTATGGGGTGCACTCTTTGGCCCAACACTTACATATCTACTAGGCAGATTAGATTTTCTATTTGATCCTTTATCTTCCATTCTAATTAATAGTATTTATTATTTGTTCAATTTTTTCAATAGAAGA
>MDTG01041854.1_pt1 | contig 13575 bp, 12 predicted proteins | sample 811421 | NCBI WGS metagenome assembly MDTG01 (sample SAMN05326645, study PRJNA326480) | marine metagenome | isolation source: seawater | place: Pacific Ocean: South East | collected 2011 | reverse complement strand
TGTCTCGCTTGAGGCGGGGAAAAAAGTCATGCTGACTAGGCCTGACCAAGGAAACTTTCAATTTGTTGTTCGATCGGAATTGGAACCATGAATCCTCAGTTAAGTAAATCTGGAAAAATTAGGCACTTCCTAACTATAGAGGGTTTGCCAAAGCAAACCCTCTGTAATGTGCTGGACGCCGCATCATCATTTATGCCAGTTACAAAAAGGGAAGTTAAAAAGGTTCCGCTTCTCAGAGGAAAGACTATTTTTAACTTGTTTTTTGAATCAAGTACTCGGACCCGAACTACATTTGAAATCGCTGCGAAGCGACTTTCTGCAGATGTTATTAATATAAACGTAGGAGACTCGGCCTTAGTCAAAGGGGAGAGTCTTTTGGACACAGTGGCTAATCTCTCAGCTATGAATGCCGATATGTTTGTTGTAAGGCATGGGCAGAGCGGAGCCCCGCACCTCATCGCTAAACACGTGGCGCCAAATATCAATGTGATAAATGCTGGAGATGGATCGCATGCTCACCCAACTCAGGCACTGCTTGACATGTACACTATAAGACACTTCAAGAAAAAATTTGAAGGTCTTTGCGTGGCGATAGTTGGCGATATTAGTCACTCTAGGGTCGCTCGGTCCCAAATTCATGCGTTGACTACACTTGGTGCTACGGAAGTAAGAGTCATTGCTCCTAAGACACTGTTACCGTTAAGCATCGAGCAGTTGGGGGTATCGGTTTTTAACGATATGGATTTAGGCCTTAAAGATGTGGATGTAATTATTATGTTAAGACTTCAGAGGGAAAGGATGAGTGGTATTAACTTACCAAGCTCCCAAGAGTTTTACAGGGCTTATGGGTTAACTCGAAAGAGGCTTTCCTTGGCAAAAACAGATGCGATCGTTATGCACCCCGGCCCCATAAACCGAGGGGTCGAAATTGAATCCTCGGTGGCAGATGGGCAATCATCTGTAATTCTTCCACAGGTAACTTTTGGAATAGCAGTTCGAATGGCTGTGATGTCAATCTTAGCAGGGCAAGCCAGATGAATATTTGGATAAAGGGTGGTAGGGTAATAGATCCAGAGAGAGCAATAGATAAAGTGCAAGATGTGTTTATCTCCGACGGAATCATAATGGCAGAAGATCGGTGTCCCAGCGGTTTTGTGGCTGATAAAACCATCACCGCCTCTGGGTTGGTAATCTGTCCAGGGCTAGTTGATATTTCTGCCCGACTCGGAGATTCTAGGAGTGGGTTTAAAGGCAGTTTAGAGCAAGAATTGCGGGCCGCGCTGGCTGGTGGGGTCACTCGTTTGGGTTGCCCCCCCGACATGTCACCGGCACTTGATCAGCCTGGTTTGGTAACAATGTTGCGAGATCGGGCGAACGCGCTAGATAGCGCTAAAATTTTTCCGGTTGGAGCATTGACCAAATCTTTGTCTGGGGAAAAACTGACTGAGATGGTGGATTTGGCTAAAGCGGGATGTGTTGCCTTCTCCCAAGGTGACCACGCATTGCCCAAATCTGCAGTATTAAAAAAAGCAATGGAGTATGCGGCTACTTTTGGTCTCAGCGTATGGCTAAGCCCCCAAGAAAGCTCCCTAAGTGAGTTAGGGGTGATGCATGAGGGTCAGGTTTCCACCAGACTCGGCCTTACTGGGATTCCTGTTATCGCAGAGACATTAGCTGTGGCGACAATTTTGATGCTGGCTAAAGACATTGGCGCTAGAGTGCACCTGAGTAAATTATCTAGTTATGCGGCGGTAGAGCTAGTCCGAGATGCGAAAGAGAAGGGGATAGATGTTACGTGTGATGTATCGGTTCATAATTTGCATCTGTGTGACGTAGATATTGGGTTTTTCGATACTAATTTTAGGTTTTCTCCACCTCTTAGAGGTCCCCGTGATAGGAAAGGTCTTCGAGCGGGGCTTGAGGATGATACCGTTGATTTGATCTGTTCTAATCACTCTCCGGTTGGGCAGGACTTTAAAAACATACCTTTTGCTCAAGCGATGCCTGGGTCTAGCAGTGTAGAGTTATTGCTGCCACTAACCTTGCAATGGGCTCGGGAGGAGGGGCAAACGTTATTAAAGGGGTTAAAAAAAATAACCTCTAGCCCATCAAAGATATTAGGGATTGATCCACCCAGTCTTGCCTTGGGGGAACTAGCCAATTTATGTATTTTTGACCCTGAATTACCTTGGGTAGTCTCTCCCAAATCTCTTGTAAGTACGGGTAAGAATACGCCTTTTATTGATAAGGAACTAGTTGGCCGTATAATTTATACAATAGTCAATGGAAAAATTTCTTTTGATGCTAGTGAGGTCTATCCATGAAGGTGTGTACATGGAATGTAAATTCTATTCGAGTAAGGATGCCCCATTTAATAGATTGGTTAAGAGAGGAGGCACCGGATATTGTCGGCCTTCAAGAGACAAAAGTTGAAGACTCGGCTTTCCCAATATCAGATTTAGAGAGCATTAACTACTCTGCTCTTTTTTTAGGGCAGAAAACTTATAATGGGGTGGCTTTTCTTTTTAAGAAAAACGATAATCCAGAGTTAATCAAAACGCCAAGTTTTTTCGATAATCAAAAAAGAATTATTGCAATTAGGTCGCAAGGAATAGTTTTTGTAAATTTATACGTACCTAATGGAAGTCGTGTTGATTCGGAAAAGTATGAGTATAAGCTTCAGTGGCTGACTTCTTTGATAGATTGGGTGAAAGATACATTTAAAAAAAATTCAAAATTGATCTTAATGGGAGATTTTAATATTGCACCTAGTGATATTGACGTTCATGATCCAGAATTATGGAAAGATAAAATTTTGTGTAGTGTTGCAGAGCGCCAAGCCTTTAAAGAAATAATAGACCTCGGGTTATATGATGCCTATAGGCTAGCGCACAATGAAGATAAATCTTTTACGTGGTGGGATTATCGATTAAACGGCTTCAGGCGAAATCTGGGTTTAAGAATTGACCATATTCTAGTCTCAGAGTCATTGAGAGGTAGGGTTTCAAATGTAGAAATTGCTAAAAACCTTAGATCGTTAGAGCGACCATCTGATCATGCGCCTGTTGTTGCCAGTATTTCAAACTAGCCGTCAGTAGTCACTCGGCTAATCAACTTTTGTCCTCAATTCCTAACTCTTTGATTTTTCTCGTAAGGGTGTTTCTCCCCATGCCTAGTAGTTTAGATGCTTCTATTCTACGTCCTCGAGTAAAATCTAGAGATTGATTAATTAGAGTTCGTTCAAAATCTTTACTAAACTCGGTTAGAATGTTTTGATTTCCACTGTTTAGGCGATGAGTAGCTTCTTCGCCTAATGCCCGGGTCCAAGATTGGTTCTCTGGGTTTTTATTTTGATTTACTAAGTCTGGTGGTAGATCCTTTATCCCTACAGATCGACCAGGAGACATGACAGTTACCCAGTGACAAGCATTCTCTAATTGTCTAACGTTTCCCGGCCACTCCAGTTGGCGTAAAAAAGCTAGGGCATCATCGGTGAATTCTTTTGGTTCAACAGAAAGCTCAGAGGCACTTTTCTTTAGAAAAAAATTGGCTAGGAGGCCAATATCTTTGCGGCGGTTTTTAAGTTTGGGAACTTCCAGTCTGATAACATTTAGCCTATGGAAAAGATCTTCTCGGAAAAACCCTTCTTTCACTCGGTTTGATAAATTTTGGTGTGTTGCTGCGATAATTCTTACATTTGTTCGGATCAGTTCATGACCTCCGACTCGATAAAAGTGGTTGTCAGAAATAACCCTTAGCAACCTGGTTTGCAGGTCGGGCGGCATATCCCCAATTTCATCAAGGAATAGTGTTCCTCCCGCTGCCTGCTCAAATCTACCACTCCGAGCTGATTGTGCTCCTGTAAAAGCCCCTTTTTCATGCCCAAACAACTCAGACTCTAGGAGGTCCTTTGGTATGGCTGCTGTGTTAATGGCAATAAAAGGAGCATTGGATCTTTTGCTGTGTCGATGCAGAGCTTTGGCCACTAGCTCTTTTCCAGTACCAGAGGATCCAGTGATTAGCACCGTTGAAAGGGACTGTGATAATTTTCCTATCGCTCGAAACAGGTCTTGCATGGCTGAAGACTGGCCTAGCATATCGGGGTTTGGATGATGGGTATCTTTGCCTAATACCATTTTTTTGTTTTCTTCAGCGGCTCTTCGTATTAACTTAACAGCATGGTCAAGGTCAAAGGGTTTCGGTAGATAATCAAATGCGCCATCTTGGAAGACGGCTACAGCACTTTCGAGGTCCGAGTAAGCTGTCATTATAATTACGGGCGTATTGTGGCCTCTTTTATTAAGTTGTCGTAGCAAGTCAAGACCGGAGAGCCCAGGCATTCGGATATCACTAACAATAACCTGGGGAGAGGATGTAACGAGCTCTTTCAAAGCTTGTTCTGCCGAAGAGAATAAAGAGGTTGGAATCCCCTCCCTACTCAACGCTTCTTTAAGGGTAAATCTGATCGATGCTTCATCGTCGATAATCCAAACAGGCTTCATGGTCCGTCAAACCCCTTTCACGCTAATAGGAAGGATTATAGAGAAAACAGTATTTCCAGGTCTACTTTGCATCAGAATTGCCCCATGGTTTTGATTAACTAATTTTTGTGCCAAAAAAAGACCTAAGCCTGACCCGTTTTTCCGTCCAGAAATCAAAGGTGAAAATATTTTATTTTTAATTTCCTCAGGAATGCCTGGTCCGTTGTCTTGAACAATAATTTTAATGGCTAAAGGATATAATTTCTTTAAAAGAGTTACTTGCCTTATTATTTCTGTGCCAATAGTAATTTCTCCTTCTCTTTTTATGGCCTGAGATGCATTGCGAACGATATTCAGAATAGCTTGAATAATTTGTTCTTTATCTCCGATAAAGCTGGGAAGGCTGACATCAAAGTTTTCATTGAACGCAATGGTCTTGGGAAACTCAGCTCGAGTAAGATCAGTCACTCGGCGAATAGCTTCGTGAATGTTAAACTCCCTTATGTTTGGTAATCGAGCAGGTATTAGTAAGCGATCTAGGAGTTTATGCAGCCTATCCGCTTCAGAAATAATTACGTCAGTAAACTTCTTGGTATCCTGGTCTGCAGTATCGGAAGCTAATAATTGTGCGGCCCCTCTTAGGCCGCCCAGAGGGTTTTTAATCTCATGCGCAAGGTTACGAATAAGTTCGTGATTTCCTTTTGCCTGATTTAGCATCTGTTCATCTCGCTGGATTTTTTGCAGCTGTCGATTTACCGTGTTGAACTCAAGCAAAAATCCAGGAGTGCCAAGAATATTAGTAGGAGATGCCATAGCGGAAAAATCTAGAGCTTCATTTTCGTCTGGCGTAATAGATGATATATTATTTGTTTGATCAAGTGATTTGAACGTACAATCATTCTCGGAAGCTAGGCCAATGATTTCGTTTATTATGTTAGGCCGGATAAACACCGAGTCGATGGCTTTATTCAACAAAGTTTTTGTGCTGGCGTTAAAGAAATTTTCAGCCGATGGATTTGCATAGCGAATAGTCCTTGAAGAGTCTAAAATCATTATTGCTGTAGCAGCGGCATCTAGACCAGGAAATTTCATGTAATTTGTATTCCTACCTTGTTTAAAGTTCCTTACTAATTTAGCGTTTTAGCTTGACGTAGCTTTTCCATTTGTGCCTTTTCTAGATCTCCCCAAACACTCTTGCAGAGCATCTGGGAAAATCATTGCTAACTAAGGTGATAATTTTAAGAGCCATAATACATGTCAAACTCTACTGGGTGGGTAGTCATCCTAAAACGATTAACTTCTTCATTTTTAAGCTCTATGAATGAGTCAATCATGCTGTCGGTGAAAACCCCTCCATCAGTTAAAAAGCCTCGGTCTTCGTTTAGATAATCAAGGGCCCGTCGCAAAGAAAAGCAAACCGAAGGTAATTTTTTGGCTTCTTCCGCACTCAAGTCGTAAAGATTTTTCTCAGTGGCTTCGCCAGGATCAATCTTGTTCTTTACGCCATCCAACCCTGCCATGAGCAGTGCGGAAAAATACAAGTAAGGGTTAGCCATTGCATCTCCAAAGCGCACTTCAACTCTTTTGGCATTAGCATTAGGGACAAATGGTATGCGGCACGCTGCAGAGCGATTTCTCGCCGAATAGCACATATAAATGGGGGCTTCAAATCCAGGGACTAATCTTTTGTAGGAATTTGTAGTTGGGTTCCCCAAGGCATTTAGCGCTTTAGCGTGTTTGATTATTCCGCCGATGTAATACAGAGCGAATTGAGAAAGGCCAGCATATTTGTCTCCAGCAAAAAGGTTTTCACCATTTTTCCAAACCGATTGATGAACATGCATACCAGATCCGTTATCGTCTATTACGGGCTTAGGCATGAAGGTGGCTGTTTTCCCATAGGCTGCAGCCACATTCCAGACAGTATATTTGAGTGCCTGGGTCCAATCCGCCCTTTTTACTAAGCTATTGAATTTTGTGCCGATTTCGCACTGTCCTGCTGCTGCTACTTCATGGTGGTGCACCTCCACCTCAATTCCTTGTTTTTCCAACTCAACACATATGGCATTTCTTATATCCTGCAGTGAATCAGTCGGGGGAACTGGAAAATAGCCCCCTTTTACAGGCGCTCGATGTCCCATATTTCCCCCTTCAAATTCTATGGAACTTGACCAAGGCGCCTCCTCAGAAAAAATCTTTACGGAACTTCCTGACATGTCTACATTCCAAGTCACGCCATCAAATATAAAAAACTCGGGTTCAGGACCAAAATAAGCCACATCACCTAGCCCGGAAGACTTTAGGTATGCTTCTGCTTTTTGCGCTACAGTTCTCGGATCTTTTTCATACCCCTCTCCACTAATAGGGTCCTTTACATCGCAAGTCAAATTAAGTACTACTTCGTCAGTAAAAGGGTCAATACGGGCTGTTTCTGAATCTGGAAAAAGAAGCATATCCGACGCTTGAATCCCTTGCCAACCAGCAATAGAAGAACCGTCAAACGGGTGGCCATCTTCAAATTTATCTGTGCCAAATGCAGAAATAGGAACACTAACATGCTGTTCTTTTCCACGGGTGTCTGTAAATCTTAAGTCAACAAACTTCACGTCGTTATCTTTTATCATTGCCATTACATCGGATACTGATGTCATTTTCCTGCTCCCCATGACTTTATTTATTATAGTTGAACCATCATTATACAGTACGCAGAAAGCATGCCTGGGCTATATAATCTATAATATTCAGGTATTTATGGTTTTTGGATAGCGGAAAAAACTGAATATCGCACTAAATTAGGGCAATTTTAACAGAAATGCCTTTATTTAGTGCGTCTTTTTTATAAATAAGGGTCTATAGTTTTTCAAAATGATTTGTTAAGGTTATATAAGTCTTAAATAATATTTTTTTCCCCATAAACATGTCCTTGCTTTAATACTTATGTCAGATCCGGTAATTTTAAAAGTGATAGAAGCTGCTCAAAAGCGAGTGGTTGACTTGGCTTTGCCCTATTATGGTGCGTTAATGCCATTAGAGGTCTGGAGGCTTACCAAGGCGGGACTTCCAATTACTATTATAGATGTTCGTACCCAAGCTGAATGGAACTTTGTGGGGCATATTCCTAACAGTATTAAGATCGAGTGGCAGCATTTTCCATCTGGTGCTCAAAATCCATATTTCAGTGCTAGTTTGAAGAAATCTACCCCTGCTAATGGTAACGTAATATTTATGTGTCGTAGTGGTGCCAGATCCCATGATGCTGCTATTTTTGCTGTTTCTGAGGGCTACACCAGAGTTTTTAACATGTTGGAAGGTTTTGAGGGGGATTTAGATTCTAACAGGCGGCGCAATCAGGTCGGGGGTTGGAGGGCGGCGGGACTTCCTTGGCAACAGTCCTGATCAAGCTTAAGTGTTGCTCAGAATCTTAGTTCCATATAGGTAGTCCTTGAAAATAGTCGAACTGCCACAAAATTAAAAGTAAGCTGCCCATCATAATGCGATACCAACCAAACACAACGAAGCTGTGCTTGCTTACAAACGCTAAAAATAATTTTACGGTTACTAAAGCAGCCAAAAACGAGGTCATGAACCCAATTATGAAAAGGTCCAAATTGGCCGTCTTGAGAAGTTCCCAGTTTTTGTAAAAGTCATACACCGTTGCAGCAAGCATTGTTGGAATAGCTAGGTAAAAAGAAAACTGGGTTGCTACCGATCTTGATAAACCAAAAAACATACTGCCTATAATTGTGGCTCCAGACCTGGAAACTCCTGGGCACATCGCTATACATTGACAAAGGCCAATTTGCAGGGATTGTTTTAGGGACACGCTATCCATATTTTTAGTTTTTGGCTGAAATTTCTGCTTTTCAACCCAAAGAATAATTAGCCCACCTATAAGAAGCGCGACCGCTACAGTTACTGGGGAAAAAAGAAAGTTTTTGATTATTTTATAAAATAATAACCCTAGGATCACCGACGGTATAAAGGCTAAACTGATATTTATAACGAAACGATTTGCGCTAGGCTGATTTCCAATTCCCTTTATAACTGTTAGTAACTCTCCTTTGAATCTAAAGCATATCGCACTGATAGCGCCCAGTTGTATGAAAATTGTAAATACTTTCCAGGTTTCATCTGAAAAATTAAGTAGGCTGGCGGCAACAATTAAATGGCCAGTGCTAGATACCGGGATAAATTCGGTAAGGCCCTCCAATACCCCCAAGACAAAAGCTTTAACATAATCCATGATTATGGGGACTCACTAAAATTTAAGCTCTAGATATTCTTGTTAATTTTTCCGGTGGATTTGGTTGAGTATATTTCTGACCCTTTTGCTATAAATTCGTTGGCCTTCTCAACCATTCCTTCCTTGAGCGCAACCTTTTCGCCTATGCCTTTGCTTTTGGCGTACTCCCGAACATCCTGCGTAATTTTCATGGAACAAAAATGAGGTCCACACATAGAACAAAAATGGGCCACCTTAGCTCCTTCTTGAGGAAGGGTTTCATCATGGTATTCTCGCGCTCTTTCCGGATCAAGGCCGAGGTTAAACTGATCATCCCAGCGAAATTCAAAACGAGCTTTAGAAAGCGCATTATCCCGGAGTTGCGCTGCAGGGTGGCCTTTGGCAAGGTCAGCGGCATGCGCTGCAATTTTATAGGTTATGATGCCTTCCTTTACATCATCTTTGTTTGGCAAGCCCAAGTGCTCTTTAGGGGTTACGTAGCAAAGCATCGCTGTCCCAAACCATCCAATCATTCCCGCACCCATAGCTGAGGTAATATGATCATATCCAGGAGCTATATCGGTAACAAGAGGGCCTAATGTATAAAATGGCGCTCCGTGGCACTCCTTGAGTTGGATATCCATGTTTTCTTTGATCAGATGCATAGGAACATGCCCAGGTCCTTCTATCATAACCTGAACATCTTGCTTCCAGGCCACACTTGTAAGTTCTCCCAGAGTTTTTAGTTCCGATAGCTGTGCCGCATCGTTTGCATCAGCATTCGATCCTGGTCTGAGTCCATCTCCTAAGCTAAAGGATACATCGTAAGCCTTCATAATTTCACAGATTTCCTCAAAGTGTGTATAGAGAAAATTTTCTTTGTGATGGGCGAGGCACCATTTGGCCAATATTGATCCTCCGCGCGAGACAATGCCCGTAACACGGTCTGCCGTGAGCGGGACATACTCTAGTCTAACCCCGGCATGGATTGTGAAATAATCCACTCCCTGTTCAGCCTGCTCTATGAGAGTATCTCGAAAGAGGTCCCAAGTTAAATCCTCGGCTTTGCCATCGACTTTTTCAAGAGCCTGATAAATTGGAACTGTTCCGATTGGGACCGGAGAGTTTCTAATAATCCATTCCCGGGTCTGATGTATATGTTTTCCGGTGGACAGATCCATCACAGTATCAGCGCCCCACTGAATTGCCCAGGTCATTTTATCCACTTCTTCTTGAACGCTAGATGTAACAGCAGAGTTTCCAATATTTGCATTTATCTTTACCAAAAAGTTTCTTCCTATAATCATCGGCTCTGACTCTGGATGATTAATGTTGGCCGGTATGATTGCTCGACCTTCAGCCACCTCATTTCGTACAAATTCCGGGGTAACTTGAGTGGGCACATTAGCGCCGAAACTATTTCCAGCATGGTATTTGCCCAGGATATCCCGATCGGTTTTGGATAAATTCTCCAAATAGTGTTCTCTAAGACAATTTTCCCGAATAGCCACAAATTCCATTTCGGGAGTTATAATACCTTTTCGAGCATAATGCATTTGGGTGACATTCTTGGTGGGTAGTGCCTTGACTGGGTTTCTCTGCTTGGGAAATCGTATGTCTACAGGAATATTTTTTAGCGTCTGTTCCTTGCTATATTGAGATGTTAATCCCTCTAAAACGCTTGTATCATTCCTTTCTGTTATCCAGTCTTTTCTAAGACTTTTTAACCCCTTTCTTATATCAGTTTTTTCTGAAGTGTCGGTATATGGTCCTGAGGTGTCGTATAAATAAAACATGGACCCCCTCTCCCCGCTATCCTTCTCGGCTGGGTTTTTAGATAGCCCTACCTGCTTCATGGGCACCTGAATGTCTGATCGTGAACCACCGACATAGATCTTGCCAGTTTTATCCGCTTTCTGTCTGTCCGGATGTCTAATTTGTGAAGGTTTTATAAGAAATTTTGGATTTGCATTCATATTCGTGGCCTTATTTTTGCGTATATTGCTGTGTTTAATACAACATGAACTTAAAAGAGCTGTTTTCTAAATCGTCGTGATACTAAGCTACTACTATATAGTTTTCCCCAGAATGTTATAAACTAAACTTAAATAGTAAAACAGTTGGGTAATAATTGACATATTTTCCTTAAGGGGCACAGCATTTGTATGGATTATGATCAGGCACGACTAAATATGATTGACAGCCAGCTAAGGACATGGGACGTTCTTGACCAGCGGCTTCTCGACACCTTTTTGCTATTGGATAGGCACCAATTTACGCCAGCTAAATTTCGCAATATCTCTTACGCTGATACGGAGATTCCGATTGGATCTGGGCAGGTAATGCTAGCTCCAAAGATGGTTGGTCGGATGGTGCAAGAGCTTGAGATTGTGCCTACGGACAGTGTCCTAGAGATTGGCACTGGAACTGGTTATACTACCGCGCTTTTAGGCTATCTTGCTGGAAAGGTTCTTAGTGTAGAAATCGATTCTGACCTACACGACGCCGCAAAAAAAAGGTTGGGTACGTATTCTCTGGATAATATAACGCTTGAGCAGGGCAACGGCCTAGATTTAAAATTTGGGACAAAACTCTTTGATGTAATCCTTCTTAACGGAGCACTATCGTCAGTGCCAGAAGAATTAAAAAAGCAACTCAAGGAGGGTGGAAGGTTGTTAGGGGTTTTTGGGGCTCCTCCAATAATGACGGCAATGTTGGTTTTGCGGTTGACACAAGATAAATTTGAGGTACACAAAATATTTGAAACCTGTGTTCCATATTTGGAGATCTCAAGACCCAGATCTTCATTTACTTTTTAGCATAAAAGGTTTTTTGTAACTAAGGAAAGTTAAGATATCTCATGAATTTGATTGCTTACAAAAAAAAAATTTTTAGAAAAAGAGTGATCAAAATAAGAAATAAGTTGCCCCTTGCAAATAGAAGGCGTCTAAGCCGGGTGATTATGAAAAAAATCATTACCTCCAGACCGTTTGTGTCTGCGAGCTGTATAGCAGGTTATATATCCACTGGTTCAGAGGTGGATACTGAAATTTTGTTAAAATATATTATTGAAAGTGGAAAAATTCTTATCCTTCCAAGGGTCAGTGCTGGTAGCAGACAACTTTTATTCTATAGAGTTGAAAATTTGTGCCTTGATACGGTAGAGGGATATAGGGGTATCATCGAACCAGTCCCTGAGAAATGTTCCTTGGTTCCATTATCCAACGCGAGGATGATCCTGGTTCCTGGAGTTGTCTTCTCAGAATCCTGTGACAGAATAGGGTACGGTGGGGGTTTTTATGATGTTAATTTAAAAAAATCTCACCCCTGCGCACACAAAATTGGAGTGGGTTTCGACTTCCAAATACACCCTAATATCCCAGCGTCGCCGCAGGATCACTCGGTTAATGCTGTGATAACAGAAAGATGCTCCTATGGTTCCGTTGTTTAACGCTCAATTGTGAAAGAAGGCTTTAATAAGTTATAAGTAATTTTGGTTGCACCTTGTTTGCTATGAAAGAATTTTAATCCGGAGTTGCCCATCTGTCGCCGAGTAATCTGGTTGTTTAAAAGCTGTTTGGCAGTGTTTATTAGTTCAATTTCATTATAAATTCTTAGAATGGCTTTTTTTCTGACTGCCTCTTTTGCAAACTCTTCAAAATTAAAAGTATATTGACCCACGATAACAGGTCTTCCGGCCGAACATGCTTCCATAAAATTTTGACCACCATAAGGAAGTAGACTTCCACCTACAAAGGCCACATCGCAAGCGTGATAATAAGCAACTAGATTTCCAATTTCATCTCCAAGAACAACCTCTGTGTTTTTATCAATTTCCACCGTTCTTGATACTCTTTGAGTTGTTATTGACCGTTCTTTCAACAGACGGTCTATTTTGTCGCATCTATTGGGGTGTCTAGGCACAATGACTATTAGCAAGTTCTCTATATTCTTTAATTGAACGATTTTATCAATTATCAATTCTTCCTCTCCGGGTTTAGTGCTTGCCAAAAGAAATATTTGGCGCGACATGCCATATTTCTTTTTTAGACGAAGCCCATGGTCTAACTGGTTTTTTGGTATTTCCCGATCGAACTTCATGCTGCCAGTTACATGAATGACTCTTGATCTAAAAAATTTGAAACGTTTGGCATCGTTTCTAGTCTGGGCGCCGACAATATTTAATTGATTTATTATGTTTTTGCTCATCCTGGGGAATCTGGCATATCTTCTGGCTGACTGTCTTGATAATCTAGCATTTACCAAGTTAAGGGGAATATCGCTTTGCTTGCAAAGCTTTATTAAGTTCGGCCAAATTTCGGTCTCCATCAAGATTCCGGTTTTCGGACCAAAGTGACGGATGAATTTGTTTATAGCAAAAGGAACATCAAAAGGCAGATAGACGACTTTAATATTTTTTCTTGAAAAAATACTGTTAGCTGTTTGGCGACCCGTTGGGGTGGTTATCGATATCAAAAGATTTTTATTAGGATGCTTCTCGTTTATTGCCTTAACAAGGGGTTGACAGGTAAAAACCTCTCCTACGGACACAGCATGAATCCAGACAAAAATAGAATCATCCTTGGAATTGGCGTTATAGTACCCAAACCTTTCGGGTATGTGTCTGAAGTAATCTGGATCCTTAAGACTGCGCCAAGCAAGTCTTATAATAGCGAAGGGAATTAGAATATAAGTAATCAAAGTATACATTTGGGTCTCAATTTACGAAACTTTGGATAGCCAGTCTTATTTCCTCAAAGGACGGTGCTTGTCCTAGTCCCCCCAAATTTAAGCTGTTTTGAGTTCCGTAAATTCCGGTCTTTTGGGGATCAGTGTTTGAATAAATTCCAATGGTGGGGGTTCCTAAAGCCG
>MDTG01247661.1_pt1 | contig 13576 bp, 13 predicted proteins | sample 811421 | NCBI WGS metagenome assembly MDTG01 (sample SAMN05326645, study PRJNA326480) | marine metagenome | isolation source: seawater | place: Pacific Ocean: South East | collected 2011 | reverse complement strand
GCTACTGACTATGCCGACCTCTTCAGAAAAGTAATAGTCAAAATTGGTAATTTCCATATAAACGGGCGCCTGATTTACGCAGACGCTCTAATTCTCTTTGACCCACCGCAACCAAAGCTGATGTAGCTCGGGGGTTACGGCTGCGAGGGCTGAACGCTTTGTGAATTTTTGGCAGTCTAAAGAATTCCCTTGAATCGTTGAAAAACTGCCGCCTGCTTCTTTCAGAATGAGGCTGCCCGCCGCGTAATCCCACATTCTTTGCCCCCCGTGCAGATATAGCTGTAGACGACCGGCGGCTACCCAGCACCACTCAAGAACCGATGAACCTAGGTTTCGTTGCGATCGATATGGGGGATATCTTACTAATCGGTCTGCAAGTCCGGACACCAGCCTTTTGTAATCAACATTCGCAACACAATCGCGAAGGGCAAACGGATGTTTGGGTGTACTGAGTGCAACCCCGTTTAATTCCGCACCCTTTCCCTGAACGGCGCTGAAACACTCTCCTCTAACCGGATCGAATACGACCCCAAGTCTCACCTGTCCATCGATCACTAACGCAAGTGACACGCCATAAAACGGAAAGCCCATCGAGAAATTTGTGGTGCCGTCAATGGGGTCCAATACCCAAAACCCATTGTCTCTGGACTCGACCACCCTCGCCTGCTCGTCATGCTCCATCTCCTCGCCAAGAAAAGAGTACTCAGGCCACGTCCGAGTCAGTTGCGTCAGAATCAAATCCTGCATCTTGTGATCAAACTCGGTAACGACGCTTCCATCGCCCTTGGCCTCGGAAGCGTGAAAACCAAAAGTCGACAAACCAGTCCTATTGGCGGCGTCAATGACCACCTGCCGCACAACTGAAATATCAGGAAAACTACTCATCTAGTGAGTGGTGATTTAAATTTGACCTATTATTCAATGGTTTGAGAGGTTAAGGCGTCAAATCACGGCTTGACTCGAACGAGCGGACTTGCCGTTTGGAGGTTGCGTGAAGTTTCCTAATTCTAACGTGTCAGATACTCAAAAAAAACACTAATCTTCGAATTTGGGAAATTTCTCGTTCAAGATGACCAGAGGTCGAGAAAAGACTAAAATCACTACCGAGGCTAAATCACTCTGAATTATCAATTCAATAAACCCTCCAAGCGCTTGAAGCTAATTGTGTCGTTTGCCGATCAGGTAACGATCCCGAACGCATCTCTGGCCAAATCCTCAACTTCTAGCGTATTCAAGTCCCAACGCGCCTTATTGATCTCGGTAATCGCACATCTGGTGATTATCTTCGGCGTTGGATTCGCGCTCACATTTTCGGTCTCGACCCCTCCAATGACGGCTATCGAAGTCATCATTGCCCCGCAAACACCGGTTAAAACGTCTCCTGATCTTTTCTCCTCGATATCGGACGTCAGTTCGCCAACCGTCGAGACGCGATCAGATGATCCCCAAATTACGCAATACCGAACCCAAATTGCTGAAATCGAAGCAGACGTATCGCGGATCTCAAGAGAGCGCTTCATCACGTCCCATCAAACCCCCGATGACCTTGGGGAATGGATGGCGAGATGGCGTCAGGCCGTCGAGGGACTTGGCCAGAGCCAAATTCATCGCAATGGGTCAGCCCATATGACAGGTGATGTTCTTTTGATGGTCTCGGTTGGAGTCAGTGGCGCTGTTCGGGACACACAAATCTTAGCGTCTTCTGGCAACAAACAGCTCGACCAATTTGCGCGGAGCATTGCCCTGAGTGCAGCCCCTTATGATCCACTCCCTGAAACCGTCCAGTCTGCCACTGACATCCTTCATATCACGCGAACATGGCGTTTTGAGCCCAGTGGCGCGATTCTAACGGGGGAGTGATGCAAGAAACATCAGACTTTCCATCACTCGCTAATCACTTTCTCGTCGCGATGCCAAAACTTCAGGACCCAAATTTCGAAAAAACAGTGACCCTCATTTGTGAGCACAACAAAGAAGGCGCAATTGGAATCATTATTAATCGTCCGATGGAAACCCTAAAGCTGAGTGATATTCTGAGCGAACTCGAGATCAAAAAAGACCGGGGCCGTCTTGTCTCAGATGATCACGTCTACATTGGCGGGCCCGTTCATCACGAGCTGGGTCTTGTCCTTCATGCAGGAACAGGTGACTGGGACTCAACCCTTCGGATAGGGCCTGACCTCGGCCTCACATCGTCTCGGGATGTCCTTGAATCGATGGCGACCGGCGATGGCCCCAGTCGCGCGCTACTCAGTCTCGGTTATGCAGGTTGGGCGCCCTGTCAGCTTGAATCCGAAATTCACCAGAACTCCTGGCTGACCGTAAAAGCAGACCCCAAAATTATCTTTTCAATCCCAGTCGACACGCGATGGCAAAAAGCAATCGAGTCGATGGGTCTTGATCCCGCACGTCTATCGTCACAGATGGGTCACGCATGAGCCGAACATTTATCGGATTTGACTTTGGAACGAAACGCATCGGAGTCGCTACCGGGCAAGATGTAACGGGCACCGCCCAGGCGATTGGAACCGTTAGCAATTCCGGAAAGGAGGGTCCTTGGACTGAAATTAAGGCATTAATCGATGAATGGCGACCTGACGGCCTGGTCGTCGGAATCCCATTCACCTCAATCGACAGCGAAACAGAGCTGGCTCGTGCCGCCAGAAATTTTGCCGCTAAGCTAAATACGCGATATCACCTTCCGGTAGACTTCATTGATGAAACGCTAACTTCGATTGCAGCAGAACAGATAATCTCTTCGGCAACTGTTCCAGGCAAGCGCTTCACTAAAAAACGTGAAACACTTAGAGATCAAATAGCAGCTGAATTAATCCTTCAAACTTACCTAAACCACCAACTAAATTGCGCTGATGCCAATCGAGATTAAGAATTCTTCTTCGCAACCCCTGCAAATTGATTCAGCAGGTCGTCTGCTTCATTTTTTAGCGATTGAGGGTCTTGATCGACAACGCCTTTTACAACTTCTCGATAGTGCGGCACAATTTATTTCATCAGACACGAATGTCAGAAAAAGCCAGGGCTCGCTTCTGGCAGGGCATACCGTCGTCAACCTATTTTTTGAAGACAGCACCCGCACACGCACGACTTTTGAAATAGCGGGTAAACGCTTAGGCGCTTCTGTTATCAATCTCAATACATCGCGACTTTCAACCCGCAAAGGCGAAACCGTTTTAGACACCGTTCGCACGTTGGAAGCGATGGATGCTGACATCTTTGTCGTAAGGGATAATTCAAGCGGGACCGCTCACCTCATCGCGCGCCATGTGCCGCCACACGTTCATATTATTAATGCAGGTGATGGGCGCCATGCGCATCCCACTCAGGCCATGTTGGATATGTTCACGATTAGGGCGCATAAAGGAGATATATCGAAACTCCGATTTGCGATTGTCGGGGATATCCTCCACTCGAGAGTCGCACGATCACAAATTGCCGCCCTACAAATTCTCGGCGCCAAGGAAATACGGGTCGTCGCACCTGCCACCTTGCTGCCAACCGAGATCGAGAAACTTGGTGTCACTGCGCTCACCGATATTGATAAAGGCCTTGAGGGTGTCGATGTCATCATGATGCTTCGGTTACAACTTGAGCGGATGGAAGGCCAGCTGATTCCAAGTAGTCAAGAATACTTTCGGTGTTATGGCCTAAATCAGGATCGGCTCAACCATGCTGCACCTGATGCGGTCGTCATGCATCCTGGCCCGATGAATCGCGGACTCGAAATTGCTTCTGATGTTGCCGATAGCGACCGATCGCTCGTACTGTCCCAGGTCACCAATGGCATTGCCGTACGAATGGCCATCATGGCTGAGCTGGCGGGCATGAACAAAGAACAACCCTCATGAAAGTAAAAATTAAAAACGGTCGAGTCATTGATCCTGCTTCAGGCGAGGACCAGATTCGAGATTTATTTATCGCTGATGGCGCGATTGTTGATCCACATAAAGCCGGTCACGAGTTCTCGGCCGATTCGGAGATCGATGCGACAGATCAAATTGTCTGTCCCGGACTCATTGATCTTCAGGCTCGTCTAAGGGAACCTGGGGAAGAACACAAAGCAAGCATGCAGAGTGAGCTGGCGGCTGCGATTAAAGGCGGAATAACCAGTGTCTGTGTGCCGCCCGACACCAATCCAATCATAGACACACCGGCGATGGTACACATGATTCGTCAACGGGGTCGCCGACTGGAAAAAGCACGGGTGTATCCAATGGGCGCACTCACGACCGGACTTCGCGGTGAAACGCTTACGGATATGGCCACTTTAAAGGAAGCCGGATGCACGGTGCTCGGCAATGGCGACAATATTATTGAAAACACGCTTGTGATGCGGCGTGCCATGCAGTATGCCAGCACTTTTAATCTCAGCGTCTTTCTCACTCCCCTAGATCACTGGCTCAGGGGGAATGGTTGTGTTCACGAGGGTGAGATCAGTACCCGACTTGGACTTCCCGCAATACCGGAAGCTGCAGAGGTCGTTGCACTTGCGAGAGATCTCGCGCTAATAGAAACCACAGGTGTGCGTGCGCATATTACCCAAATTTCTTGCGCCCGCTCCGTTGAGAAGATTAGAGAAGCAAAAGCCCGGGGGCTTAATGTGACAGCAGCCGTATCCGCTCATCATCTGCATCTCAGCGAACAAGATATTGGTGATTTTGATACGCGCTACCATGTATTACCGCCACTTCGAAGCCTCTCTGATCGAGACGCGTTGCGTGAAGGGGTCTCGGAAGGTGTTATCGATGCAATTTGTTCAGACCACCAGCCACACGGTCTCGATGCAAAACTTGCACCTTTTAGTGAATCAGAACCCGGAATTGCGGGTCTGGAAACCTTGCTATCACTAACCCTTCAGCTTGTCCTGGACGGCGTAATCTCGTTCCCCGAAGCAATCTCCAGAGTGACTTTCAATCCTGCCTGCATTTTAGGCATTGACGTCGGAAGACTTTCACCCGGCGCACCGGCGGATGTTTGTATTTTTAATCCCAGTCTCGAACAAAATATAAATGTCGGTGACTTCTATAGCCAGGGCCGAAATTCACCATTTGACGGCAGCAATTTGGCAGGCCAAGTCACCGCCGTTATCGTGTCCGGCAAAGTGGTCAATATCTAGATCAGGTGTCTGATCCCTAAAACATTAAAATTCGACTTGATCAAAAGTCGAGCCCAGATTTTTCTTGCCTTTTGACGCTTCCCCTTCCAGCTTAATCTTTAAGCGAAGATTATTGACAGACTCAGCGCTTCTCATCGCATCTTCATAGCTGATCAGCCCTTCCTCATGCAGTCGGAATAAAGATTGATCGAAGGTCATCATTCCCTCATCTGAAGAGTTCTCCATCACCTCACGAATCTCAGCAATTTCTCCTCGCAAAATAAGATCACTAATCAAAGGAGAATTAAGCATAATTTCGACAGCTGGAACCGAGCCATTACCTTGTGCATTAGGAATCAGCCGCTGCGAAATAATGGCTCTCAGATTCATAGAAAGATCCATATACAAGTGGTCTCGCGCGTCATCTGGGTACAAGTTAATAATTCGCTGAAGGGCTTGATAAGTGTTATTCGCGTGGAGCGTCGCCAGACATAAGTGGCCTGTTTCTGCAAAGACGAGCGCACTTTTCATCGTCTCTGGCGTCCTGACTTCACCGATCTGAATAACATCAGGTGCCTGGCGCATCGCGTTTTCCAAAGCGGATCGATAGGACATCGTATCGACCCCTACCTCTCTCTGGGAGACGATACTTTTATTATGCTGATGCACAAATTCGATTGGATCTTCAATCGTAATAATATGCCCGCGAGTGTGCTGATTTCGGTATCCGATTACGGATGCCTGAGTCGAGCTTTTGCCAGTCCCGGTTCCACCAACGAAAAAAACAAGGCCTCGACGCATCATGGCAATTTGCTCAAATATCGCTTCAGGAAGATTTAGCGCTTTAAAATCCGGAATAGCCGAGCTAATGCGTCGGATCACCATGCCGACTTGGCCTTGCTGCTGAAATACGTTGACCCGAAATCGTCCCAACTTTTCAGGATTCACTGCAAAGTTCAGATCTTTGTTCACCTGAAACGCAGTTTGTTGATCCTCGCTCATGAGTGAAAAAGCGAGATCTTGTGACGCTTGCGCCCCGAACACATCCGTCTTTATGGGCAGCACCTGACCATCCACTTTTAGGCTCGGCGGCGCGTCCACCGTCACAAAAAGGTCTGACGCTCGCTTGTCGACCATTAATCGTAGAAGATTAATTATTTCCATCAGTTATTCAAACTTGGAGGGGTCCACAGCCAACGGGCGAGCAACCTCTCGATCAACCACCCCTCGACTAACAAGATCTTCGAGAGACTGGTCCATTGTGGCCATACCTGCTTCTTTACCGGTTTGGATCATCCCGTAAATTTGCGGGACTTTTGCCTCTCTGATTAAATTTCGAATCGCCGGTGTTCCAATCATAATTTCATAAGCTGCCGCACGACCGCCGCCTGTTTTTTTCAGCAGCCGTTGCGCAATGACACCCTGTAATGACTCAGACAACATGGCACGAACCATTTCTTTTTCTCCCCCGGGGAAAACATCAATAATCCGATCAATCGTCTTAGCCGCGGACGACGTATGAAGCGTACCGAACACCAAATGGCCCGTTTCAGCCGCTGTCAATGCCAAGCTTATGGTTTCCATATCCCGCATCTCGCCCACAAGCACAACATCGGGATCCTCTCGCAGGGCCGATCGGAGCGCGTCACTAAAACTCTTCGTATCGCGACCAACCTCTCGCTGATTAATGAGGCAGTTACGACTTTGATGAACAAACTCAATCGGGTCTTCAATCGTCAGAATATGGCCTTTGTGATTACGATTAACGTAATCGATCATCGCCGCCAGTGTTGTTGACTTACCTGATCCGGTCGGGCCTGTCACCAATACCAAGCCACGGTGTTTATCCGAAAGTGTTCTAAATATGGACGGCGCATTTATGGTGTCTAGCGATAGCACCTCTGTTGGAATAGCCCTAAAAGCAGCAGCCGGGCCGCGAGCCTGATTAAAGGCATTCACCCTAAATCGCGCAATATTCGGCAATTCAAAAGCAAAGTCAGTCTCCCAGCGCTCTTCGAATTCTTTCCGTTGGCTATCAAGCATGATGTCATAAATCATGTCATGCACGAGACTCGATGATAATGAGTCCACTTTTATCCGACGAATATCGCCGTCAATTCGGATCAGTGGCGGAAGATCTGCACTAATGTGAATGTCTGAGGCGCCATTTTTTACAGCAAACGCGAGTAACTCAGATAGGTCCATGTCAGTTTTTGTACGAGATATCGAGTGGTGGTAAGGCTTCAGTATAATCGCTCAGAACTGCCGCTTCAGCAATCAATCACTTAACACGGCGCTTTTTAAAAGTTATGCATGACCCCGCAGATAATACGTTAATAAATCGCTATCGAAATTTAGTTACGCGCATCAAAACTGCTGAATCCCAGTATGACCGAGCATCGGGAAGCGTATCGCTTGTTGCCGTCAGTAAAACTTATCCCGCGGAAGATATCCGTGCAGTCGCCGGAATGGGGCAACGCCATTTTGGCGAAAATCAGATTCAAGATGCTATGGCAAAGATTCCTTTACTCACGGATCTTGATTGCATTTGGCACTTTATTGGATCAATACAGAGCAACAAATGCCGGGACATTGCACATCACTTCGATTGGGTGCATAGCGTTGACCGACTCAAGGTTGCACAGCGGCTCTCATCCTTAAGGTCTGAAGATAGGCATTCATTGAACATCACGCTTCAAATCAATCTTCAAAATGAGGCCAGCAAAGCTGGCATCACTCCGGAGAGTGTTATGGAATTGGCGCAAGAAATTAGTCAATTACCGAATATTACGCTTCGAGGATTAATGGCGATTCCTGCGCCCGAGACAAATTTCGCCGAGCAGCGCAGCGTGTTTAGACAACTTCGAAATCTAATGGAAAACATCAATCAGCGCTTAGGCCTCGAATTAGACTGCCTATCGATGGGCATGACTAATGACTTGGAGGCCGCTATTGCTGAAGGTGCTACTCACGTGCGAATCGGCACCGCAATCTTTGGGCCACGGCGTAAAAAGTAGGCGGACGAGAAATGATCGAGAAAAAAATAGGTTTCATTGGTGGCGGTAATATGGCCCAAAGCCTGATTGGAGGGCTTCTTAACTCAGGAATATCTCCAGAAAATATATCGGTCGCTGAGCCACTGCCCCCATTGCAGGCCAAACTAAAATCGAAATTCGGCGTGACGGTGACGGCCCAAAATTCTGAGGTAGCTGAGGCGGCAACATTACTCGTGCTGGCGGTGAAACCGCAAATAATGCAGGAAGCGATTACCTCAATAAAAAATGCGGTTGCACTGAAGCCTATCCTCGTGATCTCCGTGGCGGCTGGCATCAGTATTCAAAGTATCGAAACATGGTTTGGCGGGCGCCCGGCAGTCGTTCGGGTCATGCCCAACACGCCAGCTTTAATCGGTGCGGGGATATCCGGACTATTCGCTAATTCTCAGGTTACTGGTGACGGTCGTGAGAATGCAGAACAAGTTATGAAAGCGGTTGGCAACATCGTTTGGCTCCCAAATGAAAGCCAGCTTGATCTAGTGACCGCTGTATCAGGAAGCGGTCCTGCCTATTTCTTCTACCTAATGGAAGCCATTGAGCGCGTCGCCGTTAGCGAGGGGTTAGATCCAACCACTGCGCGCACGCTTACCGTCGAAACCGCCATTGGCGCAGGCCGACTCGCGCTGGCATCATCAGATTCATTGGCCGTTTTGAGAGAGCAGGTCACTTCTCCTGGCGGCACGACCGAAGCCGCAATAAACTCGCTCGATGAAAATCAAGTTTCAAAGTCAGTCGGTAGAGCCGTCAATGCGGCCAAAGACCGCTCGGAAGAACTTTCTCAACTTTTAGGAACCGAGGATCACGACAAAACATGAGCCCTTATATCTCAGATGCAGGACTTTTCCTTTTCGATACCATTCTTGGCTTTTTTGTCTTAATCGTCATGCTACGTTTTTTACTTCAACTCACAAAAGCGGACTTTTACAATCCGATTTCTCAATTCATTGTCAAAGTATCAAATCCGCCGCTCGCGCCCATGCGCCGAATCATTCCTAATATTTTCGGAATTGACCTGGCCGTGATCATCCTGCTTATCGCACTAGAGGGGTTAAGACTCGGTCTGATAACAACTGTCCTTGGCCACACGCCACACTTTATCGGACTTTTTCTTCTCAGCGTCGGGGAATTACTAAAGCTTGCCATTTACATCGTCATATTCAGTATTTTTATCCGAGCGATCCTAAGCTGGTTCGGATCCGGTAATAATCAACCGTTCAGCATTCTACTGAAATCTTTTACCGATCCCATTCTAAGGCCAGCACAAAGATTGATTCCCGCAACAACCGGTTTAGATCTTTCGCCAATGATTATTTTTATCGGGCTCATGTTGATATTAAAACTCTTTATTCAGCCTTTGCTGGATACCGGGCGCGCACTTCTCTAGCGCTATATTCTGTCGATCACCGTTCGTTGGCACTGTCAGGCCGGCCTAATCCTTACTAATAAAGCGGCGCGGTCACTCGCCTTCTCAACAATAAACAATAATCCTGACTCCTCTACGTTATCGCCAACCTGCGGAATTCGACGTAGTCTGGCCGTCACAAGACCGCCAACGGTATGTGCCTCGCGATCAGATAGAGGCACGCCCAAAACCTCACTTGCCTCTGAAATTGGCACTCTCGCATCCATTAAAAACACCCCTGACTCGATCTCTTCAAGCTGATGACGCTTTTTAGGCGTGTATTCATCAAAGTCGTAACCCACATCAATTTCACCCACAACTTCTTCAATAATATCCTCCATGGTAATCATGCCAACGGCTGATCCAAACTCATCGACAACGATTGCCATATGGTCATCGCGTTTTCGAAGCAGCGGAAGAAGTTGATCAATGGTTTGACGTGGAGACACATAAAGGGCGGGATTAGTCAGCGCCTCGAGCGGCTTCTCCAGAATTCCGACATCCATCATTTCCCAAGTTGATATCGTCACGATGCCGACGATATTGCTACTATTACGGTGATATACCGGCAGACGGTTAAATCCTCGATTTCTAACCATTGCGAGCGCGCGACGGGCGGACTTGTTCTGGTTGATTGCGGTGACTTCTGCTATTGGAATCATGGCTTCCCCAACGGTGGTTTCGCCAAATCTAATCACGCGTCTGATTCGACCGTGATCAAAGGCATCAACACTGGATGTGCGTTCAGCCATGTCAACCACGGAGCGAATAAGCTCTCTTGTCATATAAACATTCTGCTCAATCCGCCCCCCACCAAATGCCCGCGCAACCCATCGTGATATTCGCGAAAAAATCATGACGACGGGGTAAAACACAAAACGAAAAGCACGAAGCAGATAGATTGCTTTTGGCGCAATTTCTGTTGAGCGATGCTGATAGACCGTTTTTGGAACGATCTCTCCGAAAATTAGAAAAAGCGGGGTAAAAATTAGGAACGCCGCCCACTCACCGTTATTGCCAAGCAAGCGAATCATCAAAAGAGTGCCGATTGTCGTTAGCGCAATGGTCGCGATATTAGTCCCAACTAGGGTCGTTCCCAGCAGTGTTTCGGGGCTTCTAAACTCATCCAACACCATTCTGGAGCCTTTATGCCCTTTGCCTGCCATCGCGTTCAGCTTTACTTTATCTGCGTTGACCATCGCAATCTCGGAACCGGAAAAAAACCCTTTCAATACCAGCAACCCGATCATCAGCAACAACGTGAGTAAAATATCCATGCGTTAGCCTCTTCCCTTTGGACTATCCGGCAGACCTAACTCAACGCTTTTTTGGGTGTCGCGGCCCTCGAAATCTTCATCTGGATCCAAACCGGTTATCGACACGGTTTCTTGCGATAAGCCCGCTTCAGTCTCAATCTCAGTATCTGAATCTCGAGTTAACCGCTGCTGTTCTTCATCAGTTAACTCCTCAAAATCTTCCTCAGCTGCCACTTTTGCAATCCGGACGCGCGATATTCGGTGCGCCTCCATCTCAAGCACCGTCAGTGCGACATCATCCACCTCAACTCGATCGCCGATTTGCGGAAGTCGATCTAAATATCGGAAGGCTACGCCACCAATCGTTGTCATTCTCGGATCTTCTAATCCAAAGTGCGTCAGATTATTGACGTCAGTGAGTTTCATCTCACCTGGCAACTCGTAAATATTGAGATCTCTTTCTTGATACAGCGATCGGCCGCGTGACTCACCGCTGATATCACCAAAAATAAAAGTCAGTACGTCATAAATGGTAATAAACCCTTCAACACCACCGAACTCATTGAGACAAGCCGCTGCCCGAACACCGTTATCCCGAAAAAAATCAAACATTTCGTCAACTTTCTTAGTCAGTGGAACAACGACCGGCGGATACATAATCGCCTCTGTTTCAAGAGCGCTAAGATCCGCGCCATCACTTAACAACTGAAGGATATGTTCCGCATGGATAAATCCAACGAGATTATCTCGATGACCTCTAAAAACGGGCACACGGGTATGTCGCAGATGCCGAAAACGTCTGATCATTTCAGCCGCGGGCAAATCCGCATTTAAAAAATCAGTACGAGTCCGGGGCGTCATAATTTCGACAATCTCGGTCTCATTTGATTCGAGCAATTGATTGATCAATGCACGCTCTGTGGCATCGAGCTCTCCTTTTTCGGCGACCTGCTCAACCAATGTCAAAAACTCGTCGATATTAAGAAGACTTTCGGCAGCTTTTTCTTCTCCAACAATCCGGGTCGTAAGACGATCGGAAACGAAACGGATCACATCTCGCAACGGGGTAATCAGACGAACCCAGACGCTCATCGGCGCTGCCACAACAGCCGTACTAAACCGAACGGGGTTTGAAACTGCGATCGTTTTTGGCGTGATCTCCCCAAACAGTAAAACAAGCGGCACCATAAAAATAATACTCAACCACCCCGCTCGCTGTTCCCCATACAGACTGACAAGAATTCCAGCAGCATTAATCGTGGCTGCAATGTTGATCAATTCATTGCCGGTCAGAATTGAAATAATCAATCGACGGGGTTGATCGAGCAGCGCATGCAGCGTTTCAGACTGCGGGTTGTGACGTCGCCTTAACTGCTGCAAATCAAGTCGCGAAAGCGAGAACAGGGCGGTCTCTGATCCAGAGAAAAATGCAGAACAAAATAACAGTCCAAATAACAACAGCAGCCGAAGCACCATCGACGGCTCGGCTAATAAACTGGTATCGAAGGCGAAAAAGTGCCCAAGCGCGTCCCAGTACTCTGTGATGGTTTGGAGTAAAAGCTGCATCAGTTCATCCGGCAATGCCAGTGCAGCAAAAAAAGGGGTCTCGCGGCGTTAGTCACACCGCACAGATCGCCCGAGGATCAGTTGATTAACGTTCCATTAAAGACGTCTAGATCATCGCCAAATTGCTACACCTGAGTTCAAGCAAATTGTTATCACTCATTTGTAACTTATTTTGCCACAACGGATAAATGAAAGCGACGGTTATAAAAAATGGGATGGCGATACGCCGTCACTCAGGATTGTAGTCATCGACACCAATCGGACTCCGGCCCGACTCCCAGCCTTTAATCACCTGCGATCGTTAGACCTTCAACCAGAATTGATCCGCATCGCGTACTTCGCCGGGGATCCACATCATTCCCAATGGCGGCGATATTCTGAAAGATATCTTTAAGATTTCCAGCCACGGTGACTTCCTCAACAGGATATGCGATCTCCCCGTTTTCGATCCATAACCCGGCAGCCCCTCTTGAGTAATCTCCCGTGACGTTATTGATACCAAAGCCTATTAATTCAGTAACCAAAAATCCCTCGTCAATTCCGCTTATCATCTGCTCAAGATTCTGATCCCCGGTATCGATTGTTAAATTGTGCACACCGCCCGCATTACCGGTTGTTTGCATATCTAACCGTCGAGCGCTATACGACCCGAGCACATAGCCTCGAAGAATACCGTCCGAAACAATATCTCTGGCCGAAGTCGCCACACCTTCGCCATCGAACGCGGCGCTGCCCATACCGCCCACTATCAGCGGTTGCTCGTGAATTCTTACAAACTCAGGAAAGATTTTTTTGTCCAGATGATCGAGCAGAAAAGAAGCTTTACGGTATAACGCGCCCCCGCTAATCGCGCTGATAAAATGTCCCAAAAGACTTGAAGCCACCGGCGCCTCGTAAATGACCGGCACCTTACAGGTAGGTACCCGCCGCGCGCCGAGTCGACGAAGTGTTCGGCGAGCAGCTTGATCACCGACCTGCACTGGCGTGTCAAGATCACCGAGCCGTCGAGCTGAACTGTACCAATAATCACGCTGCATCGAATCGCCCACACCCGCAATTACAGAGCAACTAATTCCCTGGCGGCTTTTTTGCGTGTGCCCGATAAAGCCCAGGCTATTTCCGTATACCTCAACACCTTGATGCGCATCAACAGATGCCCCTTCGGAATTTACGATTCGCGCAT
>MDTG01007788.1_pt1 | contig 13576 bp, 11 predicted proteins | sample 811421 | NCBI WGS metagenome assembly MDTG01 (sample SAMN05326645, study PRJNA326480) | marine metagenome | isolation source: seawater | place: Pacific Ocean: South East | collected 2011 | reverse complement strand
TTGGAAAATCTTAATTACCAAAATAACAATTAAAAGTTGTCCAGCTTTATCTGTGCCAAACTCGGCAATTCTATTAAAAGATAAATTAAAAAATATAAAAGTAAATACATATAAAAATTTAATAACCTCGTGTGTGCCTTTGTGTATTATCTCTTTTAGTAAGAAAAAATTAAAAAAAATTAAAAAAAACAATAAACTAAAATGAAAAGAAAAATATCCAATAAAGGGTAAATAAAATGATGAATTTAAAAAAAATAATGATGAAAGCAGCTTATATCCATGTCCCAAAATACCCATGCCAAAAATTACTTTTTGCTCTGTTAAATATTTGGTGACAGGTAAATGATAATATGAAAAATCATCATGTGTTTTTGATATTAATAATGCTGAAAGTACTACAATTGAAACAAAAAAAATAAATTTTAGATAATTTTTTTTTTCTTTAATCTTTATAAAAATAAAAAATAATACTCCTACAAAATGTAAAAGAACATTATGAAGAAAATCATGAGGAATAAATAAACTTGAAATTAGCGAAATAAATGTGATACTAAACAATCCAAAAAAACCTGTATAAATTACTTTTGGATCTCTCATATCTGTAATTTTACCAAAGCATAAGCTTTGAAAAAACATTCCGTATCCAATCACTGATAATAGTAAAATATAAAAAGATGAAAAAAAGATAATAATGTTCGACATATATTTTACTTTTTTTCCTTTATTTTTTCTAAGTAATCTCTTTTTAACAAAAATTAAATTTTAAACAATTATAAGTAAATAATCTATCATATTATAAAAATTGGCCATTAATATTTTGAATACATTCAAACTTATTTTTAGTGAATATATCTATACTTAGTTTAACTAAAATAAAAAATTTTTAATTATAAAATGTATTTATTTGAGCCTATTTTGCTATTATATTCTATTTTTATAGTCTAAAAAATTTTAAATAAAATTATGTTAATAATAAATCTCACATTTATATATCTAATATTGATTACATTTACTATTTTCATTTCAAAAAAGTTGAAATTTTATGATAAGCCCAATAATAGAAAAATTCATAATACAAAAATATTAAACACAGGTGGAATTAATATTTATATATTTTATTTAATATTAGTTTATTTTTTTGAATTTAATCACAATATTGAGTTAATTATTGCAATTGGCTTCTTTGTTTGTGTAGTAGGTTTCATAGACGATAGAATAAATCTTAATCCATCTACAAAGATAACATTTACAGTAATACCTTCTGCCTATTTAATTCTAAATGGAATTACTATAGATAACTTAGGAGTTTATGAATTGATTGAAGTAATTAATCTAGGAAAATTTCAAATACCTTTTTTGATTCTTGCATCTGGATTGTTAATTAATGCTACAAATTATATTGATGGTGTCGATGGGCTATTACTAACATTTTTTATTTGTTGTTTAGGTTACTATATTTTTTTAATTGACGAGGTTAAAACAATTTATCTTTTAAAATTACTTTTAATACCTGCAATCATAAATTTAATTTTGAACATGTTGCCTTCAAAATCAACTTTCAAAATTTTTAGCGGTAATTCTGGTAGTTTATTTGTTGGGTTTTTTATAAGTTTTTTAACTATAAATTTTTATAAGGATTTTGATATACACCCAGTGTATCTAATTTGGCCACTATGGTATCCTGTTTATGACTTTTTATTCGTAAGCACTAACAGATTAATTAATAAAAAATCAATTTTTTCTGCTGACAACTCACACCTTCATCACAAATTTTTTAAAAAGTTTAAAAATAATCATTTAAAAACTATCTTTTTATTTTTTTTATCAAATATGCTAATTATTTATTCGGGTTTTTTGATTAGTAATTTTTCTAAGTTTTTGTCATTAATAACTTTTATTTTTTGTTTTTTCTTTTATTTTACATTGAGATTTAAATTCAAATAATGCCAGTTAAAGATACCAATAAAATTAATTTAATTTTACAATTATTAATATTTCTATTCCCAATTTTAATAATATTGGGTCCTTTTGCGTTAAATTTTTTTTCAATTGTTTTTTCATTATATGCAATATTTAGTTTTAATAATCTTAAAAAGTTTAAAATTTTACAAAAAAAAATCATATTCTTTTTTTGTAGTTTTGTAATTTTAATTTTTCCTTTCGAAAGTATTGAGTTTGAGAACTCTTTTCATAAGTATCTATCTTTTTTTCGCTTCGTACTAATGTTATTTGGCCTAATGTTATTTTTTGAGGCTCAAAATAACAAAAAAGAATTCTTTTTAAAAATTTATAAAATATATGTTTTTATTTTAATTGTCATAATCATTGACGTTATAGTAGAGTTTATTTTCGGAGCCAACATACTGGGACACAAATCTTACCTTGATGGACGTATCGCTAGTTTTACAAATGATGAATTAATTATTGGTTATATATTTTGTTTTATAACCTTATTTACATCATTATTTATTTTGAAAAATACTAATATTTTCTATTTCTTTATTATTTTAAGTATTTTTTTAAGTATCAGCTTTATAATAGGTGAGAGGTCTAATTTCTTAAAACTATTTTCTCTAATAATTTTATTTTTTTTTATCAATTATTTTTACCTAGAAAAATTTAAAATTAAAAAATTATTTATAATTATTCCAGTTATTTTCATTTTATTAGTTTCATTTTATCAATTAACTAAAAATACATCACAAGGAAAAAACCTTTACAGACTTCTTGAACTTAATATGCCAAAAGAAAGTAAAACATCTTTTAATATTAAGGATAAATTTTTTGTATCTACTCATGCTTCCCATTATTTGACTGCTTACAAAATTTTTCAAAATAACCCTATATTCGGCATAGGAATTAATAATTTTTATTTGGAGAGTAAAAAAGATAAATACGTTGATGAAAGATTAAAATTTTCAGGTGGATCTAGAGCTTCAACACATCCACATCAAATATATTTAGAAATTTTATCTGAGGTTGGTTTAATAGGATTGATATATTTTATTTTTATTTTTTTCTATCCGATTTATCTTTCATTAAAATCGTTAATAAAAGTTCAAAAATTAAATATATTGCCACATCTTTTTTTACACTTTTATTTTATATTTCCAATACTCCCATCCGGTAGTATTTTTGGAACAATTATTGGAATTCCATTTTGGTTTAATTTATCAATATTGATTTATCTCTCCGTAAGGAATTTAGAGATTTATGATTAAAAATTAATTGTTTGATTTAGTTAAATATAATTTATTAATTTTTTTTTTAAAAAGTTTGAAGATAATATTAATAATCGGTATAGCGACTCCAAATAACCCATTTTCATATAGCATCTATAAACTCTGTAACCATTAATAATACTTACAAAAATGTTTGAAGATAATGAATTTTTTCTTATTCTATAATTTGTAAGTTTTTTATCTAAACCTTTAATATATTGAATTTTTTTCAAAATTTTTAACCACAAAACATAGTCTTCTTTTGTTTTTATTTTTGGAAATTTGAACTTATTATTTTTAAAAAATTTTAAATCTATCATTACAGTAGATAAACCAATATCACATGAATTTAAAATATCTTTAAAGTATAATATATTTTTTGCTTTTCTTAATGATATTCTTTTACCTGTTTCATTTATAACAAAATAAGAAGTATGAGAAATTGGAATTTTATTTTCATTCATAAAATTTATCTGTAATCTTAATTTATTTTTTTGCCACAAATCATCACTATCCAAAAAAGCAACATACCTAGATGTGCTTGAATAAATTCCAATATTTCTTGATATTCCAGCACCTAAATTTTTTTTATTAACAAGAATTTTAATTAAAATTTTTTTTTTTATTTTTCTTTTTGAAATAAAATTCTTAATTTTTTTCAAGTCAGATTTATCCTCATCATCATAAATAATTAATATTTTAAATTTTTTATAAGTTTGAAAAAAAATAGACTCTAAAGCTTGAAATAAATATTTTAAATTATCTTTATATGGAATAATAATTGTTATTGAAGACACATATATTTATATTAAACATAATAATTAAAATCAAATAATTTATTTTTTCTTTATCCTTAGATATCAAGAATAAAAAAAATTTAGCCTTATGGAAAAATTGCTATAAAATTTTTTTTATATTTGAGTAAAAATATTCTTTTGTATACAAATTTGTATTCTTATAACTTTCATTTATCTTTTTTACATGTTGTTTTTTTTGTTTTATCAGCATATCAAATTTTTCAATAAAACTTTTTTGATTATTGCTTTTAAAAACATATCCATTTTTTCCATAATTAATGAATTCAGCTGGTCCAGTATAACAATCAGATGTTAAAATTATTTTTTTACAAGCTGCAGCCTCCTGTATAATAAATCCAGGCTCTTCCCATAAAGAAGTACAAATTAAACCAGAAGAGCGGCTTATATATCTAAATATATTTTTTTTGTACCCAAGGAGAATAATATGCTTTGAAAGTCCGAAACTTTTTATATATCTCTCAATTTTTATTCTATTATTACCTTCACCTATAATTAAAAATATTAAATTTCTCCTTTTTTTAACAATTATTTTAATGCATTTTGCTAAAAATAAAAAATTTTTTTGTTTTGTTAACCTACCTATTGATACAAAATATTTTTTTTTTAAAAACTTTTTTTCTATTTTTTCTTTTTTAAGTTTATTGATTTTTTTATGATCAATAATTGGATCTCTTATTATACTTAAAATTTTTTTATCAAACATTTTCATCTTTAAAATTCTATTTTTTGACTCAGAAGTTTGAATTAGGATTTTTTTAATTTTTTTTTTTGATATAAAATAAATAAGTTTTCTAAATATTGTAAATTTAATCCTACCAGAAACTCTAAAAATTATTTTATTATTTAGATTAAATATTGACACTAATATTAAAGGTAATGATGTAATTAAATAAATAAATAAATAATCTTTTTTGTTTCGAACTAAATAAAATAAAAACGGAAAAAAACAAAATATGAATATTAAAATATAATTTAGCCTACTCCAAAAAAAACCTTCTTTTGGTAATTTATAAATTAATCTATTTTTTATTAATTGAATTTCTTCTACATTATTTTTTTCAAGCAAAAATCTGTATTTATCAAATTCACCATATGAATTAACAATTTTACATTTATATTTTTTTGACTTAGTAAATGATTTGACTGACTCAATAACAGCTTTTACTGTGCCTACATCTCCTACATAAGGGCACCAAAATGTTAATGTTTTTGTCATCTAATATTGGTTAATTTATATAATTTTCTTATCTCGTTGTATTAAAAATTTTTTAGAGAAAGATTGAAATAGTTTTATTAAAATAATTAAAAATCCAAATTTAGCATAGATTGTTTCATGTATTCTGCCAATTAAATTGTTTTTGAAAAAATTTGGTAAAATTTTTATTTTGTCACTAATTTGTTCTAGGATAACTTTTCTCGATTTTGGTATCATAACGAATGATAACAATAACCTTTGTTTGTCTGTAAAATTTTTTGTTCCTCTGTGCCATAAATTATGTTTTCTGATTAAAATTTGTCCTTTTTTCATTGTTATTTTTTTTTTATCTTTTTTTGAAAAAAAAAACTCATCAAATGACAAAGGTTTAAGATGACTTCCAACACATACTTCAGTCGGCCCATTAGCTAGGGTTATATCTTCAGTAGCAATTGAAATTAAATACATTTCTTGTTGATAACTTCCATCTGTATGAAAAATTTGAGTACCTTTTTTTGGCAATGTAAGATTGCCACCATAATTTATATCAAATAAATTCAGTTTTTTTGAAGTAAGATTTTCAAAATAGTTTACAAATTCTTCCTTAAATATTAGAGAGTAAAGTTTAGATCCAAATGGGCCTTGGTTAATTCCAAAATTTCCCATTATATAACCACCAATTTTTTTAATATTTGTATTTCTTATTTCTTCTTTCAAGCTGCTTTCAATTTCATTAATTAAATCATCAAATAAAGAATTATTACTTAAATTGGTATCTAGCAAAACAAACCCATTTTTCTCAAAAATACTTTTATCAATTAATTCTTTTAAAAACATAATCCTCTCTATGAAGTTTTGTTATGAATTTATAATTTCTTTCATTCATAAATTGCTTTAATTTATCAATATTATAACTTTCAATACAAAAATAATTGATGTTAACCTCTTTAAAGTTAATTCCTCTTAATAATTCCAATTCTGAACCTTCAACATCAATTATCGCAAGGTCAATGGTTGTAATATCATGTTTTTTGAAAATATTTTTTAAAATTTCAATTTTACAATCATAAATTTTAAAATTGCCCAATTTACTTTCTTTAGCCATATTATTTATTCTTTTTACTGGGTAATCAGTAAACTGAAGTTCATTTTTGTCATCTACAATATAAGACATTAAATTTAGATTTTTAATATAAAGTCTTTTATTTAGATATTCTTCACTTAAACAAATATAATTTAAACAAATATTATGAGGTCTATTTCGTTTAAGATATTTAAAATGTAACGGATTTGGCTCAATTAATAATCCAGACCAATTTAAATCTTTTTCAAATCTTAGGGAAACTGACTCAGATATTCCATTAAATGCTCCTACTTCTAAATAAAAACCTTTTTTTTTTCCTATTATATTAATTAAATCTTTATCTATATTTCCTCTTGCAGAATAATTTTTAAATAACAAAAATTTAAATGATTGATAATTAGAAATAAAAAAATGCCATAAACTATATGGAATAATATTTTTTAAAGAATTTTTAATTTTATTTAGTAGTATCATTTAATCAACTAAGCATGTTTATTATAATCTAATAATTTGATTAAATTAAATTTTATTTTTATCATGTAAAATACTAATTATATCTTTTAGAGAAGTCTTTTTGTTAATTCTTAAAAAAAACTTATCAAGATGTTGATACCTTTTTCGATCATAATCGCCATATTTTTTTTGAATAAAATGTAGTCCAGCAAAAAATACTTGAACTATCCTTGAAGAATATCTTTTTCTAAATGAAAACAGTATCATAATAAAAAACTTTAAAATAAATGTGCTGTAACCAAAAAATTTATCTGCAATAGAACCAATTTTATTTATCAAAACTAATCTATATTTATAATTATAATATGTTGTTTTAGCCCAATTAGTGCCTACAGTAGATGAAACTGAGTGATATATTCTTTGATTTAGATCAATTAGTAGCTCACCTCCAATTTGCTTTAACCTATGTGATAGCTCTATGTCTTCTTCACCATAAAAAAAATCAGGATCTGAAAGTCCAGCTTGTTTTAAAAATTTAGATCGCATTACAGATGCACATCCAACAATTGCATCTGTTTTAATCAAGCCTCTAAATTTCTTTGAGTCTTTTTTTTTGCATATATGATTTGAACATTCCCTCTGAAGTTTTAAATTACTTCCAATTTTTGTTCCACCAAACCATATAACATTAGGTTTATTTGCAAACATTACTTTAGGACTAATTCCAGCAATATATCTATTTTTTTCAAATCTTTTAATCAATTTATACATTAAAGACTTTGGAACAAACATATCATTATCTATTCGTGCAATATATTCGTATTTATTTCTTAAACAAAATTTATACCCCGGATTATGACCAAGCCCACAACCATAATTAATTTTATTTTTAATATAAAAAAGTCGTTTATTAATATTTTTTTTTTTAATAATTGAATTTGATTTAATTTTACTGAATTTAAATTTATTCTTTTTAAGCCAACCTAAAATCCTTCTTGAATATTTTTGATCAGAGTTATTATCAACTAATACAATATTAAATTTTTGTTTATGTTGTTGAAAAAGTGAATTTAAGCACTTGATAGTCTTATTACTTTCATTCCAAAATAAAACTACTACTGCTAATTGATTTGAAAATTTTTTCATCAATTTAATTTTATTTCTGCTAGTATTTTTTTAGCTCTATGCACTAAAGAATATTTTTTACTTAGACTATAATTATTTTTTGAAATAATAAGTTGTTTATTTGGTTGATTTTTTAACTTTTGTATTTCTTTCTTCCATGAAAAAACATTTTTATAATTTTTAATAAAAATTGCATTTTTTCTATCTTTTATGATTTCCTTCAATACTTCAAAATCTGAACAAATTATAATTTTTCCGACACTTAAATAATCAAATAATTTCAGTGGTGACGTAAACTTAGTTATATCACCTATATCTCCAGCAACTGTTATAGCAGATACATATGGCATTAATAAAATATCCATTTTATCTAATTCTTTAGGTATATCTTTATAAGGAATATACCCGTGTATGTGCATATTTTTTTCATAAATTTTATTTTTTGAGCCACTCATTTTATTAAGATCTCCATAGAGATAATATTCATTCTGTCTGTCAATTTTAGCTAAATTTTTAATTAAATTTAATCCTCTAGATTGAAATAATGATCCAAAATAACCAATTCTAAAAAATTTTTTATTATAAGAAAATTCAAATTTCTTATCGATTGATGAGCCACTTGGTAAAACAATAATTTTTTCTTTTTTGATAAAATTTTTTTTTACATATTCGTCTTTAACACCATGTGTAATAGCAACAATTTTTTTTACATAAAATGAATTTAAAAATTTAAATTTTTCTACTAGAAATCTTACAATTCTAGACTCAGTTTTTAAATCATGATGTAACTCCATTACAATATTTTTTTTTAATACTACTAATAAAAAACATGTAAAAAAATTCCTTGTAATATAAATTTTTGGTTTATATTTAAAACTTTCTATTACTGATAATAATGAAAAAAGATAATAATTAATTCCAAGAGGGAAGGTTTTAAAGTATTTTATTTTTTTTAAAATAAATTTAGACCTAATATTATAAAAGCTTGAGAAATTTTTTTTTGATATTGATTCATTAGTTGATATTAAAGTAACTTGATTATTTAATTTTGAAAATGCTTCGCACATTTTTACAGTTTGAATTGAACTAGCTACTGGAGAAGGAAAAGCATTGTTAGATAAGTAGCAAATTTTCATATTAAAATTTATACTTTCTTAAAAATATTTGAAGACTAATTAAATTCCATATCAAATAAGGATCGCAATATTTTTCTTTGTGCCTACTCAATAATTGCTGAGAAAACTCTAAGTCAATTATATCAGATGAATTGTAGTACTGTTTACTCAATATTTCTTTTCCAAATTCATAAATTTCTTTTTGCAACCAGCTTGAAAATGGAGATAAAAATCCAATTTTTTTTTTTAAAATTAATTTATTTAAACCTTTGTAATTTTTCAATAGTATGTTTTTACTTTTAAATAAAGGACCATATTTTTTAAAATCATTAATCATTAAATAATCTTCAATAATTTTTTTATCCAAAAAAGGTACTCGTGCTTCAATCCCTTTGTTTCCATATATTTTATCGTTTCTTACAAGTATATCATTAGGTAGCCATGTATCTAAATCATGGAACATTACATTTGATAAATTGGGACGATTATTTAAATTTAGTGAATGATTAAGAATTTGATCTAGATCTTCATTATTTATAAGTTTAAAATTTTTATAAACTTTTTTTGAATTTTTAAATAAATTTTGCTCACTAAAAGATAAATACAAATTTCTAGAGTCTTTAATTGAAAGCCTATTAATATTTTTATATTTCGTTTTAAAATTTGTATTTTTAAATAAATTAGATTTAATGAATAAAGATAATAAATAAATTGATCTATATCTGTTATATCCCGTAAAAACTTCATCTCCACCGTCCCCTGAAAAAAGGACCTTTTCAGATATGGTATTACTAAGAATAAGATTGGAAATCGCATTTTGATTCCCTGTCGGTTCCTCTGCAATATCTATAATCTTTTCAGCATTATCTCCAAAATCTTGAGAACTTACTTCTATAGAATTAAATTTTACACCATAATATGAAGAAATTTTTTTTGCTACATCGTGATCTTGTTGATAATTACTTGAGCCCTTAAATGTAACAGAATAATTTGTGAAATTTGTTCCCTTATTTTTTAATAATTCTTGTAAAATTATATTTGAGTCTATTCCACCAGATAAAGAAAGTGCAACTGGCACATCTGATAAAAATTGATTTGAAAAATTTTTATTAATATCATGATTAATCTCATTTTCATTTTTATTTGTTTTAAATTCAAAGTTTAATAATTTTGTTCTTTTACAGTTTCCATTGTGAATTTCAATTAACTCTCCTGGTAAAACTTTAAAAATATTTTTAAAAAAAGTTTCTCTATAATCATTCCTATTAAAATTTGAGTATGAATTTATTGCATTGTGATTAAGCTGTTTATTTTTGATATTGATTAGTATGCTATTTATTAATGATGAAAATATAAATTTTTTGGTATCAATTTCAAAATGATAATATAATGGCTTTACACCCACTATATCTCTTACTAGGTACAATTTTTTTAAAGTTAAATCGTAGATAGATATACTAAATATGCCTGACAATTTCTTGAAAGAATCTTTCCCCTCTAAATCGAATAATTTTATGATTACTTCTGTATCTGAATTTGTTTTGAAAGAATAACCTTTAGAAATTAATTTTTTTTTAATTTCAAGATAGTTATATATTTCTCCATTGAACGATAAAATAAGGTTTTTAAAATAAAATGGCTGATTAGATCTTTTATCAGGATCTATTATTGAAAGCCTGTTGTGTCCAACAGTATATTCATTCGATTCAAAGTAATCTTGATTATCTGGACCTCGGCTGGAAGTTACAGCCATCATTTTTTTTATGAGACTCTCATCTTTAAAATTAAAACCATTTATTCCACACACAAAACTATCCTTATAATTAACTGATTATAATCAGTAATGTTGTAAATAACACTTACAATCTTATTTACCATTAAATTCTATTTAATAAACTTGCTTAGTCTTTCTGCTAATGCACAAATGATTAAAGTAGGATTAACACTTCCAGAAGTTGGAAAAACAGCTGACGAACAGCAAAAAATATTTTTCAATCCTTGAATCTTTAAATTTTTGTTTACATTTTTAGGATAGCTTAATCCACCAATATGATGTGATGCGTCCTCTAAGTTCTTAACATTTAATTTCAATTTTTCTAGTTTCGGTTGAAAGCTGAAAGTTTTTTTTATTTCTTCTAATAATTTTTTTGAAACTTGAATATCTTTTTTACTTGGAGACAGATTAATATTGATATTATCATCTTTGACATAGATTTTATTTTTAAATTTTGGTTCCATTTCTAAAAAAATTTTAATCAAAATTTTTTTTTTAGATCTAAATATACTTTTTATTTCCTCAAACCTTACGTAAGTATTTAAAGTTCTTTGATTTTTTTGAAATAAAGATAAACCTTGGTAAACGCTAAAATTTTTTTTTGATTTAAGTTTTATTTCATCAATTAAATGATTTTTAGGAAATTTCAATTCTCCAACATAACTTTTTGGATGGTCCATAAAATATCTACCAATAAATTTTTTATTTCTAATTTTTTTTAATTTTTTTTTTTTTATCGAATTTAAAATTAAAGAACACGACTCTAAAGCACCTGCACAAATTATAACTTTTTTTGCAGTAATTGAATGCCTTCTATTTCCTGAATAAAAAAAAATTGAGCTTTTTTCTTTAGACTCATCCAAAGTCTCAACCTTACAGTTTGTAATCAAATCAAACTTTTGATTTTTAAAAAATTTTGAAAAACGTAAGGGATTTTTAAGTACAATAAATCTTCTAGAATAAAATTTTTTATTAATAATTATCTTTTCATCAAGCTTATTGATATTAAACTTATATTTTGGTCCAACTTTTTTACACCAATCTAATAGAATTTTATGACTTAAAGGCCAAATATTAACATTTCTAAAGTTACACATTTCATTTTTGGATATTGATGAATAAATATGTGCCCAAGTGTTACTTGTGCCTCCTACTCCAAATACTCGAGAGTCTTTTTTAATTTTAAGATTTTTTGAAAATAGATTTTCATTAAATATTTTTTTAAATCCACCTCTTTCAACAACTAATATCCTTTTTCTAGTCTTAATTAGATTATTTAATATTACAGATGCGGCTGGGCCTGAACCAATTATTATATAGTCATATAGTTTATGAAACTTTTTTATTTTATTGTTTAAAGCAAATTTATCTTCTTCTAAATTAAGATGCATTTTTAAAAATTATATCCATCTTTTTTTTTATAATTGAAATATCATTTTTTTTTATCCACTCTAAATCTATAAAGCGGAGATCTTTAAAAATTATTTTATCATTATTTTTTGTAATAGAATTAATATTTAATAAATCTAAATTAAAATACCAATTATAGTTTTTTATAATATTAGACGAAATTTTATGTGAAAAAAAAAATGGTATCCCAAAATGAAATCCACTTATAAAAGAATTTTGATTAAATGGATGTTTAATACCTAGTTTATCCAAACAACTATATATAATTTTAATTTTATTTTTTAAAATTTGATTACGTTTTTCAAATGATTTTAAATCATAAGTTGCTAGAATAGCTGCAATTGGATGCATTCTTAACTTCAAATCATTAATTCCTCCCGCCACATCAAAATTTTCATTTTTTATATGACCTGGGTGATGATTATTAATCATTTTTAAGTATATATTTTCATCATCAGTCAATATTACGCCCCCTTCACCTCCGGATATAGATTTATTTCCCTGTAAACTAACAAATGTTATGTCAAAAAATTTAACATTATCTACATTATTTATTTTCATTCCTTGAGAATGACTTCCATCCAAAATAGTTTTTGCATCTTTGTTTAAATATGATTTTAAAACTTCATGGTTTATATAAAATCCATAAGGAAAAGTCATAACCAATAGATCAAATTTTTTGTTTTCTAAATTTTTTGAATTAATTTCAAAATTTTGATCAACATCAAAATAATAAATATCAAAATCAAATTTTTTTAATGTTTTAATCACAGATGGAAAAGTTAATGAAGAAATTAAAATTTTGGAATTTTTTTTTAAATTCAAAGATAGTAAAGAAGCATAAAAAGCGGCAGTTCCACTTGAAAAAGTTAAACAAAATCTTGAATTAAATTTTTTAGATAGTGATAATTCAAAATCATTAACATAATTTGGATATTTTGAATAATTTTTTTTTAAAACTATCAATAGCAAATGTAGAAAAAAATTTAAATTGAACTCACGAATTATTCTAAAGAAATTTAATAATCTAGACAGCATTTTAATTCAGGTTTTTTTTCATATTATTTAAAAAACTTTTTACCATTGTAAATGTTTTTTTAATCTTTTTTTTATATAATTTGTTTCATAACTTGATAGGTGATGCTTTGCTTTAAATGCATTAAATTTAGTCTGTCCGATATCAAAATTTTCATTTATTTTATTTGTATTAAGAAATTTAAGAATTTTTATTTGTTCTTTTTCATAATTTTTAACAAAATCTTCAAATTTAATTTGTAATATATTTTTCATATATTTTTTTGGAATTCTTTTTTTATAGTTCTCAAATTGTTTCATTATTTGATCATACCAAGCAGCCCAAACTTTTAAATTATAGTGAGGA
>MDTG01027043.1_pt1 | contig 13577 bp, 15 predicted proteins | sample 811421 | NCBI WGS metagenome assembly MDTG01 (sample SAMN05326645, study PRJNA326480) | marine metagenome | isolation source: seawater | place: Pacific Ocean: South East | collected 2011 | reverse complement strand
GTATGCCTTTTATGCGAAGAGGTGATTATGGAGATTTATATGTACAAGTTAAAACTGAAGTGCCTATATATTTAAATAAAGAACAAAAAGACCTTTTAGAAAAATTTCGTGAGATAGAAAATGAAAAATCAAACCCAAGCATTAAGAAATTTTTTCAAAAAGCTAAAAGTTTCTGGAAAAATTGAAAATTGTTAAAAAAATTTATTGAAGGAAAGAGATATTGGTATTTTCTACCAAGAAAAATTCGATTTATAATATTTAATATAAGATTTTTAAAAAAGTATAAAACCTCAACTGGCATATATTTTTTACCCTTTTTTGCTTTTAAAGATAGAATAAGAAATTCTATAATAGATAACAAAATTTTTGATGAAAAAATTTTTATTATTGTTAAGAATTTGATAAAGGCCAACTCAATAGTGATTGATGTAGGAGCAAACTTTGGTCAGATGAGTATCTTATGGTCAAAATGTAAACTAAATGTTGAAGTGCATAGTTTTGAGGCTTCTAATTATGTATTTGGAATTTTAGAAAAAAATATAAAAATTAATAAAGCAAATGTTAAACCATTTAATAATCTTGTTGGAAATGAGAGCAATGAAAATCTTTTGATTGAAAAAACTAATTTAAATCAATTTACAACTTATGGGTCTAATCAAATAAAAAAGGTTAAAGATAAAAATTTTCTAAATACTGAAAAAGTAAAAGCTATAAAAATAGATGAATTAAGTTTTGAAAAGAAAATTTCTGTAATGAAAGTTGATGTTCAGGGATATGACCTTGAAGTTTTACGAGGAGCAAAAGAAACAATTAAAGCTAATAAAATGCCAATAGTTTTTGAATATGAAAAAGATTTTGAAAAAGATTTTAATTTTGATTTTAAAGATTTTAAAAAATTTATTGAGGAAATAAATTATAAAATTGCTTCAAAGATAGATGAATCAAATTATTTGATTGTGCCAAAATAAATCATTAGCCTAGATTTTGAAAAAGTGGTAAGAATGTATATTGTAACAATTATCACTTAATAATGAAAAAAATAAATTTAGCAGTTACTGGTTGTTTGGGACGTATGGGCCAACAAATTATCAAGACTGTAAAAAAAGATAAAAATTTTAAATTAGTTGCTTTGACTGAAAGTAAAAAAATTCACAAGAAATTGTACAACATCAAAATAAGTTTAAATACAAATAGCGCTTTCAAAGATGCAGACCTTATTATTGATTTTTCAATACCCAAATGCACTTTTCAGGTTTTAAAGATAGCCTCAAAATTGAAAAAAAGAGTAGTAATAGGGACTACGGGATTTTCAAAAAATGAGGAAAAATTAATTGAAAAATTCTCAAAAAAAATACCAATTTTAAAAGCTGGCAATATGAGCTTAGGCATAAATCTTTTAATGTATTTATCAGAAATAGCTTCCTCATCTCTTGGAAAAAAATTTTTAACCAAAATTTATGAGGTCCATCACAAATATAAAAAGGATTATCCCTCAGGGACTGCATTGATGCTTGGAAAAGGGGTCGCAATAGGAAAGGGTAAGAGTTTTTATACTTTATTGGGAAAGAAATATTTAAATAAAAAAAATTTTCCGTATGGAAAAAAGATTAACTTTAATTCTTTGAGAAAAGGTAAGGTTATAGGAGAACATAAAATAAGTTTTTCAAGTGGTAAAGAAGTAATAACACTTAATCATGAGGCTTTTGATAGAGCTTTATATGCAGAGGGTGCACTATCTGCTGCAAAATGGTTAATGAAAAAAAAATCAGGTCTTTACTCTATGAGAGATCTAATGAATTTTAAATAATGAATGAAGCTCAAAAAGCCAAAATTATTTATAAAATTTTAAACAAAACTTATCCGGAAATCAAAGTTCCTCTAAAAAGTAGGAATGTTTTTACTTTATTAATCTCTGTTTTACTTTCTGCCCAGTGCACTGATGTTAATGTAAATAATGTAACTAAAGACATATATCCTAAATATTATAAACCAAAACATTTTGTAAAACTAGGAAGAAAAAAAATTGAAAAGCTTATAAGGAAAATTGGTATTTTTAGAGTAAAGGCAAAAAGTATTTATAACCTTTCAAAAATCTTAATTGAAAAACATAATGGAAAAGTACCAAAAAATTTTGAGGAATTAGAGGAGCTTCCAGGTGTTGGCCATAAAACGGCTAGCGTTGTTATGTCTCAAGGATTTGGATATCCTGCTTTTGCTATAGATACTCATATTCATCGACTAGCTCAAAGATGGGGACTTACCAACGGTAAAAATGTTATTCAAACAGAAAAGGACCTTAAAAGATTATTCCCTAAAAAATTTTGGAATAAACTTCATCTCCAAATAATTTATTATGGCAGAGAATATTGTAAAGCTAGAGACTGCTACGGAATAACTTGCAAAATATGTACTACTTGCTATCCTAAACGAAAAAAACCCATTAAAACGAAAAAAGCTTAAAATGAAAATTTTAGGAATTGGTAATGCAATTGTAGATGTAATTTGCAAGGTAGACGAAAATTTCATAACAAAAAACAGCTTAGTAAAGGGAAATATGAAATTAATTTTTGAAGAAACTGAATTCAAAAATTTATTATCTAATTTAAGAATAGAAAAGACTATTTCAGGTGGGTCTGTTGCTAATTCGATTGTAGGTCTAGCACAGTTGGGAAATAAGGTTGGATTTATAGGAAAAATTTCACATGATAATTTGGGTGAAAAATATGAATTAGGTCTAAAGAAAGAAAAAGTTGATTACATTTATAAAAAAAAAAAGGAAAAACTTTCTACTGGTACGTGTTTAATTTTAATTACACCAGACTCGGAGAGAACCATGTGTACATTTTTAGGGACGGCAGGAAAAATTAATGAAAAGGATGTTAGTGCTGATGATATTAAAAAAAGTGAATTAATTTTTTTAGAAGGTTATCTTTGGGACGAAGGTGATCCAAAGAGAGCTTTTGAAAAAGCAATTAGTAATGCTAAAAAAGTAGCAATGTCATTGTCTGATAAATTTTGTGTAGAGAGACACAAGCCTCACTTTTTTGATCTTGTAAAAAACAAATTAGATGTAACTTTTGCAAATGAAGAGGAGATAGTGTCTTTAATAGATGCTAAAAATTTTACTGAAGTTATCGAATTTGCTAAAGAGACTGGCAGACATTTAATTATTACAAGAGGAAAAAAAGGAGCTATTTCGATTATAGGTAATGAAATAAACGAGATTGGTATTAAAAAAGACTTAAATGTAGTAGATTTAACTGGTGCTGGTGATTTATTTGCTGCAGGATATCTTCATGGAATGATTAATGACTTTACCAAAGTTGAATGCCTAAAAAAAGGTACAGACATGTCATCAAAAGTAATTCAACAGATTGGTGCAAGACTATAATTATTTTTTTCTTTTAAAACTTCCTTTTCCTTTTTTTGGCTTTACGATGCGAAGTTTATACTTACGGGTAAACAAATCTTTTGCTATTTTATTTTTTTTTTTCATTTAATAAAATAACCTTCTTTAGAACTTAAAATAAAATTTTCATCATAAAATTTTTCTTTAATTTTTTTTCTTAGTCGATAAATATGAGTTTCTACGGTATGTGTTTCAAGCTCAGGATTATAATCCCAAACTTCTTTTTGTATAGTATCTATTTTAGTGGCTTTTTTTGATCTTTTTAAAAAAAGTATTAAATTTATTTCTCTTTCAGTAAGATCAATGGATATATCTTTTTTAGTTATTTCACGCGAATTAAGATTTAATTTATAAAAACCTACCTTAACATCAGATTGAGAATTAAAGTTTTGCTTTAGTATTTTTATATTAATTAACTCTAACAGCTTTTCTATTTTGATGGGGATCTTATCTAATAGTAGTTGATTTTTAATAATTTTTACTTTTGAACTTGAAATAAGCAAATAGTCGTCATCTAATTTTTTTTTTAAAATATCGATATCATCTTTATCTACCTGAGATAAATCAAAGTTTAGTTTCTCTTTTATTTCATCTAATATATTGAACAAAACTTTATGTTGATAAATAACAATTTTTTTAAAATTCATATATAGTTAAAATATGACAATAATTGTTAAAAATAAAGAAACTCTTTTCTTTAATGATTTTACCTTTAAGTGTGCTATTGGAAAAAAAGGCAAAACAAAAAACAAAGTAGAAGGTGATAAAAAAACCCCCCAAGGTTACTTTAGTTTAGGTAATCTTTATTATCGTAGAGACAGGAATTCCAAACCAAAAACTAAAATTAAATGTATACCGATAAAGAAAAATATGGGGTGGTGTGATGATCCAAAAGATCCAAAAAATTATAATAAGCTTATTAAAATTAAAAGTAAGATAAAATGTGAAAAAATTTATAGAAAAGACAATAAATACGATTTTTTATTACCAATAAATTATAATAAAAAAAAAACAGTGCTTGGTAAAGGAAGTGCAATATTTATTCACTTAACATCTAATTATAATAGTACACTAGGTTGTATCACGTTAAAAAAAAAAGATTTTTTAATTTTATTAAAATTAATAAAAAAAAAAAACTAAAATAAGAATCTATTAGTTTCTCTCTCCAAAAATTTTAGATCCAATTCTTATGTAACTAGCATTATAATCTAAAGCATCTAAATAATCAGAGGACATCCCCATACTCAAATGACTCAATGAAATATCTTTTGATGCTTTTAACATTTTTTCAAAATAAATAGAGGTATCTTTGTTGGCTGGTGGTAAACACATTAAGCCTATTATGTTTAAATTTAAATCATTTACACATTCTTTATAAAAGTCAGGTAGGTCATCAATATTAATACCACTTTTTTGACCTTCATCCCCAATGTTAATTTGAATAAATATTTTTAAATTTTTATTAATTTTACTTTGTTCATTTGAGATTTTTTGTGCCAATTTTATTGTGTCTAATGAGTGAATATGGGTAAATATTTTTACTGCTTGTTTAACTTTATTTGACTGAAGTTTTCCAATCATATGTAAATTTATATTAGCTTTATTAATGACCAGTCCTGACCATTTGTCTACAGCCTCTTGAACTTTGTTTTCACCAAAATCAAGGTGACCATACTCAACTAATGGTAAAATTTTATCTAATGAAAAAGTTTTGCTAACAGCAATAATTTTGGCTGTTGATTTTTTTAATTCTACTTCATTTTTTATGTTTTTTAGATTATCAACTGTATAATGTTCCATTTTAATAATATTTACTATTTTATTGATAGTTTTAACAGAAAAGAAATCTTAAGATTACCAAAAAAAATTAATATTATTTATAGAAATTATTCAGCCAAAATAAGTGAAAAAGTAATTAAGGAAATTAAATATCTTTGTAAAAGAAATCGTAGTAAATTTTATGTAGCAGATAATATTGGTATAGCCTTAAAATTTAGACTGGATGGTGTATATCTTCCTGCATTCAATAAGAATTTTAAAGCCAAATATTTTAAAATGAATAATTTTGAAATTTTAGGTTCCGCTCATAATTTTAAGGAAATCAAAACAAAAGAGAAACAAGGTGTATCCAAATTGTTTATTGCTCCGGTATTTAAAGTAAAAAAAAAAAATTATCATTTAAACATTATTAAATTTAATCTACTTTCAAGAAATACAAAAAAAGAATTAATTGCACTTGGTGGTATAAACAAGATGAATATTAAAAAATTAAAATTATTAAATTGCAGCGGTTTCGGTTCGATATCTTATTTAAAAGAGATCTTCATAAATGAGTAATGATATCAAAAATCAAATCAATAAAATAGTAAATCATTATAATCTAGGTGATTATAATAAGGTAATTGAGTTATCGAAAATTTTTATTAAGAAATTTCCTGAGTCAGATTTTGTAATGAACATAATGAGTTTATCATTTCAAAAAATTGGTAAATTTGATCAAGCAGAAAAGCTTTTAATGCTTGCTCACGAGATTAATGTCGATAATCTCAGTGTCATAAATAACATCGCAAACAATTTCAAATACAAATTAGATTTTAAAAATGCAGAAAAATTTTACCTTATAGTTTTAGAAAAAGAACCCTATAACACAAGTGCTTTATTAAATTTTGGTAATTTAAAATTTACATTAAATAAAAATGAAGAAGCTTTAGAGTTACTATTAAAAGCACTGGAAACTAATGATAAATTAATACCCATTCATCTAAATTTAGCAATCGTTTATCAAAGTTTAGGTAATTTTAAAAAAGCTATAGAACACTTAAAAACCATTAATGAAATTGATCCTAAGTTTACAAGAGCAGATAAAATGCTAAGTGTTCTAATTAACTATAATGATGATGATAAACACCTTTTGGACATGGAAAACAAATTAAAAAAAAAAGATTTAACAGATAATCAAGAAATTTATTTATATTTTGGAATAAGTAAAGGTTACGAAGATCTAAAAAATTACAAAAAAGCTTTTAACTACATAAGCTTAGGTAACAAACTAAAAAGAAAAAATCTAAGCTACAAGATAGAAAATGATCAAATGCTTTTTAATCAAATAAAAAATTTTTTTAAAGATTATAACTTTGATGAAAATATTAACCACAAAAAAGAAATTAATCCTATTTTCATACTTGGGATGCCTAGATCAGGAACCACACTTGTAGAGCAAATTATTTCTTCACATAAAAAAGTTGATGGCTTGGGTGAATTAAATTTTTTTAATAAAATTGCAGAACATGAATTTTTAATTAAAGATTTATTTAAAGCATCTATGAATGAACAATTTCAACAAAACATTATCTCTATTAACACAAAATACTACGATCTAATTGAACACTTTGATTTAAAAAATACAAAATTTACTGATAAGACTCTTTTAAATTTTTTTTGGGTAGGCGTAATAAAAATGTGCTTTCCTAATGCTAAAGTTATAAATTGTCTCAGAAAACCGAAGGATAATTGTCTATCAATTTATAAAAACCTTTTTGATTATGAAGGGGCCTGGTGCTACAACGAAAAAGAGTTGATTGAATATTTTAAGCTTTATCAAAATGCCATTAAATTTTGGATAGGTAAAATAAATAATTTTATTTACAATGTGGAATATGAAAAATTAATCCAAAATCCTAAGGCTGAAATAAAAAAAATGGTAAACTTCTGTGATTTAGAATGGGATGAAAATTGTTTAAATTTTCACAATAATAAAAGTGCAATAAAAACTCTTAGCGTTAATCAGGCTAGAAAAAAAATATATTCTTCATCATTAAATTCTTATGAAAATTACAAGTCTTTTTCAAAGGATTTATTTAAGGAAATCTAACTACAAAAAAAAACGGCCCCCGAAGGGGCCGTCTATAAATTTAAATCTAAATTAGATTAGAATGCAAGTAATAAACTAATTTCAGTGTGCTCAACTTTCTTAGCTGTTGTAGCTCCACCTTTATTTGTTGTTTCAGCATTTAATAATCTTAAAGAAGCTGATCCCATAGTGTAAGATATACCAAGACCACTAGTTTCTTCAGTTACATCGGCTGCACCTGCAGTTTTTAGAAATGTGTTATCCATTTGGTTAACTGATACAGATAGATTATCATTCATAGCGAATGATGCACCGTAGATTTCAACATCATTAGATGTTTCACCTGCAGAACCACCGTTACCTTCTGACATTTGGTAACCTACTGTTAGGCCGCCCATAGCGTAAGTAACGAAAGCAGTAGCGTACGATTCATCTTCTAAAGTAGCTATTTGATTTTCTTCACTACCATAACCAACACCAACATTCATTCCATCCATTGGACTTCCTGTTAATGCCCAGTTATAACCACTTTGAGTAGTATCTGCTCCAGTGTTTCCACCATCACCAGATCCACCTTTAGTAGATGTAGCTGAGTCAGAATGACCTGGATCTATTTCAAGTGATAATGTGTAACCAGCAAAAGTGTTTTTGTAACCTAGTACGTTTGCTCCACCAGCTGCTCTTAAACCATTTGAACCACCTGTGTATGTCCAAATTTCTTCGTAAGCATATGGCATTTTATCATCAATTGTACTAGCACCAAACTCACCAACACCAGCATCAAAACCAACTGTTCCCATATCACCCATGTCAATCATTAGTGATGAAGAAGCAAAAGTTTCTGAAGTGTTTGAGCTTGCTGTACCCATGTCTTGTATTACTGCAGTATAAGTAGCAGTCATACCGTTAACATCACCTGATCCTGAAAACGTAATTGCATTTCCATTACCAAATTTGTTACCGTTTGTACTGTCCTTAGTACCTGCGTAAGTGATTTCAGTTTTACCAGATACGGCTAGCTCAACAGCGTTAGCTGATACAGCCACCATAGATCCAGCTAAAGCCGAAAGACCTACTTTTTTTAAGTTGTTCATAATTTTCTCCTTTATTGAATTAATAATTATTAATTATGATGAGAGATATTTATCAAATAATGCCCTAATTTATTATAAATACTAATCTTGAGTGGGTTTTTTATACATTATGTTGCATTTATATCACAATTTTCACTGTTTTTATTGATTTTAACGGTTTTCAAAAAATTATGGTTATTATTTTGTTTAAGTGTTTTTTTAATATATTAAATATTTTAATGATATTTTCTCAATTAACAAAACTTTTTACGGTCACCACAGTGATTTTATTTTTAGGCGCTTGTAATATTTATAAGCCTGTTGATGCTCGTAAAGTTTCTCCAAATGACGAGGAAAGAATTAAACAAAACCAAAAAGAAGGCAAAGGTTTTGCTTTAGGCAAAGCTTTTGGAGGAGGTGGAGGTGGCACCTTTCAATTTTCTAGTTCAAATGAGATGTGGCGAGCTGCTATAGACATTTTAGATTTTCTACCTTTATCAAATGTCGATTATGGTGGAGGAATAATTATAAGTGATTGGTATGCTTCTCCAAGTAATAAAAAAGAGTCAATTAAAATAATGGTTCAATTTTTGTCAAATGAAATTAGGGCTGATGGAATTAAAGTTAATGTTTACAAAAAGAAATGTAATACAGAAAGTAATTGTCAATCAAATTTATCAAATTCGGAATTAAATGGAGAAATTAAACTCGCAATTCTAAAAAAGGCTGCGCTAATTAAAAAGGCTGATTTAGATAAGAAAAACTAATTCAAAACATTAAAAATATTTATGGAAAAATATAACTTTAAAGTTATAGAAAAAAAATGGCAAAATTTTTGGGCTAAAAATAAAACTTTTGAAACAAAATTAGATAAGAGTAAAAAAAAATTTTATTGTCTTGAGATGTTTCCATATCCTTCAGGTAAAATCCATATGGGACATGTTAGGAATTATACGATAGGAGATGTTTTAGCAAGATATAAAACTCTCAAGGGTTATAATGTTCTTCATCCAATGGGTTGGGATTCTTTTGGTATGCCAGCAGAAAATGCTGCCAAACAAAATGATCTAGATCCAAAAAAATGGACAGAAAGCAATATTCAAATCATGAAAGAACAGCTTAAACAGTTAGGAATTTCTGTAGACTGGAACAGAGAAATTTCAACTTGCTCCCCAGATTATTATAAACAACAACAAAAAATTTTTCTTGATTTTTATGATAAAGGTTTAGTTTATAGGAAAGAAAATTATGTAAATTGGGATCCAGTTGACAAAACTGTTTTAGCAAATGAACAAGTTATTGATGGAAAAGGTTGGCGGTCAGGAGCACTTGTTGAGAGAAAAAAATTAAACCAATGGTTTTTTAAAATTACTGAATTTTCTGAGGAACTTTTAAAAGAATTAGATAATTTAGATGAATGGCCAAATAAAGTAAAGATAATGCAAAAAAATTGGATTGGTAAATCATTTGGATGTGAAATTAATTTTAAAATAGAAGGTAATTCAAATATTAAATATATAAAATGTTTTACAACCAGACCTGATACTTTATTTGGTTTTTCATTTTTGGGAATTTCTGTTGATCATCCTGTTTCAAAATATTATGAGAATGATAAAGATTTTATAGATTTTAAAAAAAAATGTTCAAAAACTGGTACGACAGAAGAATCTATTGCCCAAGCAGATAAAATTGGTTTTAAAACAAACCTGTTTGCAGTGCATCCTCTGGATGATAAAATTAAAGTACCAATATATTTCGCAAATTTTGTTTTAATAGATTATGGATTCGGAGCAATTTTTGGTTGTCCAGCTCACGATCAAAGAGATCTAGACTTTGCGTTAAAATATAATTTAGATATAAAAACAGTTGTAAAGCCACTTGATAAAGATAAAAATTTCAGAGTTACCAATGTTGCTTACATTGGCCCAGGAGAAATCATTAATTCTTCAATTTTTAATGGGTTTAAAGCACCAAATCAGTCTATTTCAGAAGCAATTAAAGTTATTGAAGAGAAAAAAATCGGGAAAAAAAAAATTAATTTTAGATTAAAAGATTGGGGAATTTCAAGGCAGAGATATTGGGGATGCCCTATTCCAATTGCATATGATGATGATAATAAAATAGAGAAAGTGCCTCTTGATCAACTTCCTATTAAACTGCCAGAAAACATAAATCTTAAAACAAATGGAAATCCTCTGGATCATCAAAATGAGTGGAAGGAAATTACTATTAATGAAAAAAAATGTACTTTAGAAACAGATACATTAGATACTTTTGTTGACTCATCATGGTATTTTTTAAGATTTACTTCACCAAAAATAGATGAACCTTTTGATGCTAATGAAGCAAATTACTGGATGCCTGTAGATCAATACATTGGGGGTGTTGAACATGCAATATTGCATTTGCTTTATTCACGTTTTTTTTTAAAGGCAATCAACTTTAAAAATAAAAAACTAAATTTTGATGAACCCTTTAAAGGTTTATTTACACAGGGCATGGTTTGCCATGAAACATACAAAGACTTAGATAATAATTGGCTTAGTCCAGATGAAGTTTTTACAAATAATGGGCAAAAATTTTTTAAAAAAGATGATCCCCATGTTGAAGTTAAAGTAGGACCATCTGAGTCGATGTCAAAATCAAAAAGAAACACTATTAACCCACAAAAAATAATAGAAGATTATGGAGCTGATGCAGTGAGAATTTTTATTTTATCAGACAGCCCACCAGAAAAAGATGTTCAGTGGTCCGAGCAAGGAATGATTGCAGCGTATAAATTTATCCAAAAATTTTATGCATTACATAAAGAAATAAAAGAAAATATCCGTCAAAGTAAAAAAGATCTATTCTTTGATAGAGAAACTGAGTTGTTCACAAATAATCTGATAAACAAAATAAATAATTGTTTAGAAAGGTTCAGTTATAACGTAATTATAGCTAATCTTCACGAAACTTATAATTTTTTGAAAAAAAGATTAATGGTGACTAAAAAAAGTAAAAATTTTTTAGAAAATTATATAAAAATATTGTCATTAATGCTTCCAATAACTCCACATTTAGCTAGTGAATGTCTCAATGATTTAAATTATAATAAAATTCATAATTGGCCAAAGGTAAACAATGATTATTTAAAACCAGAAAATTTTAATATTGTTGTACAAATCAATGGTAAAAAGAAAGCTTTGATTAAAACTGAAAATGAAATTTTAGAGAAAGATCTAATTGAAAAAGTAATTAAAATGTCAGAGATAAAAAAAATTATTGTTGGCAAAAATTTAATTAAACATATTTATGTTAAGAATAAGTTAATAAATCTTATATTAAAATGATTAAAAAAAAAATCTTTAAATTATTCTTAATTTTTTTTGTAACATCCTGTAGTTACCAACCAATATATTCTAATAAAAACATACTAAATTACGAAATAAAAGAAATTTCTTTACTCGGAGATAAAAGAATCAGTAAACAAATTATTACCCTTTTAAATATTAAAAAAAATACAAATGAAGAGAGTGGCAAAACATTCTCAATAGAGAGTAGAGTTAATAAAAAAGTCACGTCAAAGGACAGCTCTGGAAATACTTTAATGTACGAAAAATTTGTTGAATTGAGACTTGCTATCATGGATGGAAATGGCAATTCTGAAAAAAATAAGATTTTCTATGCAAATTTTACTTATCCGAATAAAGACAATAAATTTGATTTATCCGAGTATGAAAAAATTGTAGAAATAAACCTAATTCAATCAATAACAGAACAAATGAGAGTATTTTTAAGCATTCAGAAATGATAGTTAAATCCTATGATCTAAATAAATCAAAGATTTTAGAAAAAAATTTTTTTTTACTATATGGAATAAATGTAGGTTTAAAAAATGAGATTATAAATACATTTTTTAAAAATAAGGAACTTGGCAGCATTAATACATACGATGAAAGCGATATATTAAAAGATAAGGAAAATTTTTATAGTAATGTGCTCTCGAAATCATTTTTTGAAAATAAAAAAATAATAATTATTAATGAAGCCTCTGATAAAATATTAGAAACTATAGAAAATATCTTAGATAGAAATATTGAAGATGTAAAAATAATACTTAAATCAAATTTACTTGATAAAAAATCAAAATTAAGGAATTTCTTTGAAAAAAATAAAGAAACTTTTTGTATAGCATTTTATGAAGATAATAACAGTACACTTAGTAAAATTGCTTATAATTTCTTTAAAAAAAAAAACCTAAGTATATCTCAACAAAATATTAATTTTATAATTGAAAGATCCAGTGGTGATAGAAATAATTTAAAAAATGAATTAAATAAAATAGAAAGCTATTCAAAAGAAAAAAGGGAAATAAATTTTGAGGAGATTATAAAATTAACGAATTTAGCTGAAAACTTTAGTATTTCTGAGCTTGTAGATAATTCACTAGTACAAAATAAAAAAAGAACGCTAAATATATTAAATGAAAATAATTTTGCACAAGAAGATACAATCATAATATTAAGAGTTTTTTTATCTAAGTTGAAAAGACTAATGAAATTACAAGATGAGGTCCAAAAAAACACAAATATAGACTCAGTAATTAGTGCTTATAAACCAGTTATTTTTTGGAAAGAAAAAGCTATAGTGAAGAGCCAAATGAAAATATTAAATTATGAAAAAATATTAAGCCTTATTATTGGTGCAAATAAAGTAGAATATTTAATTAAAAAAAACCCAACAATGTCAATAAATCTTGTTACAAACTTTATTATAGAAAGATGTTTAAGGCTCAATAATTAAATTTAATTATATCTATTATCCTGTTTAGCTGATCAATATCTTTGTATAAAAAAGTAATTGTTCCTTTGTTATTTTTGTTATTTTTTATTAAAACATTTACACCAATCTTATCAACTATAGATTTTTCAAGTTCTATTATATTTATATCTTTATATTTTTTAACTTGAGATTTTTTATTTTTAAATATTTTAACAAAATTTTCAGCTTGCCTAACTGATAATTTTTTATCTATAATTTTATTTGCTATAAACAAAGCATTATCAAGACCTACTAACATTTTTGCATGACCTGGGGTAATTTTTTTTTCTTCAACAAACTTTAAAACCTCGGAAGGTAAATTAAGAATTCTCAACGAATTAGTAATATAACTTCTACTTTTTCCAATAAATTTTGAAACCTTTTCTTGATCATAAGAAAATTCATCAATTAATCTTTTATATCCCCAAGCTTCTTCTAAGGG
>MDTG01428015.1_pt1 | contig 13579 bp, 11 predicted proteins | sample 811421 | NCBI WGS metagenome assembly MDTG01 (sample SAMN05326645, study PRJNA326480) | marine metagenome | isolation source: seawater | place: Pacific Ocean: South East | collected 2011 | reverse complement strand
GGCCGAGTATCTCGTGAACGAAATCCAGGAAGTCTATCGACTCCAGGGCGTGAAGATCAACGACAAGCACATCGAGACGATCGTTCGTCAGATGCTGCAGAAGGTCGAGATCACCGATGGCGGCGATACCACGCTGCTGCCGGGCGAACAGGTCGATCTGGCCGAAATGAACGAGATCAACGCGAAGCTGTCCAAGGGCAAGAGCCCGGCAGCCGGCACGCCGATCCTGCTGGGCATCACCAAGGCCAGCCTGCAGACCCGTTCGTTCATCTCGGCAGCTTCGTTCCAGGAAACCACCCGTGTGCTGACGCAGGCGGCGGTCGAAGGAAAGAAGGACACGCTCGTCGGCCTGAAGGAAAACGTGATCGTGGGTCGTCTGATCCCGGCTGGCACGGGTGCGGGCATGAATCGCATGCGCGTTACCGCCTCTTCGCGTGATGCCGCCCTGCGCGCGCAGTACAAGAAGATGCAGGACGCACTGGTCGCGGCCGAGGAAGCCGAAGCTGCTGCCAAGGAAGAGGCCGTTGTCGCGGCAGACTCCGCTGCAGAACAGCACGAGGCAGAACTGGCACGCGATCCGGTGGATGCTGCAACCGGCGATGCCACCATGGCAACCATGGTGGACAGCGGCGAAGGCACCGATGCCGACGCTGGCGATTACAAGCGCGAGGACGAAGGCACCGAGCCCGAAGCCATTGCCAAGGAAGAAGACGCCGACGACAGCGAAAACTGATCGCCAGCGCCTTCATCGGTAAACTGAAAAAGCCCCGGCGGAGCAATCCGCCGGGGCTTTTTGTTTGCTCGCGCGTTGGGCAGGCATGAGACTTGTCGCGTTCACAGCTCTTGCCCTTTCCGCCTGCTCGCCCGAACCCGAAACGGACGAGCAACTCACCACGCTCCCCGTACCCGGCGGCCTGGACAAGCCCGCGCCGTCATCTCCCTCACAGCCGCTCTCGCCGATCGGGTCTCTGGCCGGAGAATGGCGCGTTGCCGGGATCGACGGTGCGCCTCTGGACGAGCCCTATGGCCTCGCGCTCAGGGCGAACGAGGATGAGATCTGGTGGGAGCCGCGCTGCGCGAATTTTGCCTTTGGCTACCGGATCGAAGGCTTGCGACTGGAGACAGGTGCTGCAAGGCCGCCCGTACCGGTTGCCCCGGGTGCGCCCCCTCCACCGGTCTGCACTATCGGCATCCCGCCCCGGCTGGACGAGGTATCCCGCGCGCTGCAACTGGCGGATTCAATAGGCAGAACGAATTCAAACGGCATCCTGATCGAAGGCGGCGGACACTCGCTCACCCTCTACTCGCAATAGCTCGCGTAACGCGCTAAGCGCGCTGGCATGACAACGATCACCCGCTTTGCGCCATCACCAACGGGCCGCCTGCATGTCGGCAATATCCGCACCGCGCTGCACAACTGGATGCTGGCGCGCAAGGCGGGCGGCACGTTCATGCTGCGCATCGACGACACCGATGCCGAGCGCTCCAAAGAAGAATATGTCACCGCGATCCGGGAAGATCTGGCCTGGCTGGGTCTTTCGCCCGACGGCGAGGAGCGCCAGTCTCAGCGCCTCGCCCTCTATAGCGAAGCGTTCGAGACATTGCGCGCGGAAGGCCGCATCTACCCCGCTTATGAGACGCAGCAGGAACTTGAACTGAAGCGCAAGATCCAGCTGGGCCGCGGACTGCCGCCGATTTACGACCGTGCCGCGTTGAAACTGAGCGAACAGCAGCGCGCGGCGAAGGAAGCCGAAGGTGTGCAGCCTCACTGGCGCTTCATGCTGGATCAGAACGAGCCGATCACATGGGAGGATGGCGTGCGCGGTTCGCAGAAGTTCGATCCCTCCCAGCTTTCAGACCCGGTGATACGCCGCGCCGATGGGTCATGGCTCTACATGCTTCCCAGCGCAGTCGACGATGTGGCCATGGGCGTGACCGACGTGCTGCGCGGGGAAGACCATGTTTCCAACACTGCCGTGCAAGTTCAGATGTTCACCGCACTTAATGCTGCGCCCCCGCGATTTGCGCACGAGGCGCTTCTGGTGGGCAAGGAGGGCAAGCTCTCCAAACGTCTCGGATCGCTGGGGTGTGACGCTTTTCGGGAACGCGGCATCGAACCGGAGGCCTTGGTGGCGCTGCTTGCCAGGCTCGGCACCAGTCAGCCGGTCGAACCCATTGCTGCGCGGGAAATGCTTGTAAATACATTTGATTTATCCACCTTCGGGCGTGCGCCGGCCAAGTTTGATGACGCTGAACTGGATCGCCTTAACGCCGCCATCGTCCATCAGTTCGACTATGGCGATGTCGCAAACCGCTTGCCCGAAGGCATGGGTGCCGCCGCCTGGCATGCGATCCGCCCGAATCTGGAGCGGGTGAGCGATGTGGGAGATTGGTGGACGATTGTAACCGGCCCTGTCGATCAGCCCGAGTTTGACGCGGAAACGCGTGCCTACCTGGCGCAGGCGGCATCCGCGCTGGAATGGTCGGCCAGCCCATGGAACGACCTGATTGGCAAACTGAAGGAAGAGACGGGCCGCAAGGGCAAGAGCCTGTTCCTGCCGCTGCGGCAGGCGCTGACCGGCATGGATCACGGCCCCGACATGGGCGAATTGTTGCCGCTGATCGGCGAAGCTGAGGCGCGTGCCCGCCTGCAGTCCGGCGCGCAGGGATAACCGGCCAACGTTTTCCGCATCTGCTCACTTGACGTTCACGGCACTCGGCCTAAATACGCGATGTTATATTGTGACACAACCAGTGAGTAACGGACCTTGATGCGCCATACCACGATTGCCTGCCTGCTATGTGCTGCTGCGTGGCCAGTTACCGCCGTCGCCCAGGACACGCAGGATGAGGATATTCCCGTCACCGGCCAATCGCCGTCGGACATCCCGCGTTCCACCAATGACGATTTGCATAACGTTATCGTCGTCACTGCCGCCGGAATCGACAGGCTGGATACTGTGGCCGGTACTTCGATCGTCTCTGGCATAGATCTGCAACGCGAGAGTGCGGGACAGATCGGCGATGTGCTGGCCAGCCAGCCAGGCGTCAGCGCCACTGGCTTTGTCCCCGGTGCTTCCCGGCCCGTTTTGCGTGGTTTCGGTGGAGAGCGGGTGAGGGTGCTGACCGATGGCATCGGCTCGCTCGATGCCTCAGGCGCCTCGGCAGACCACGCGGTTGCGGCGGACCCGCTGATAGCCGACCGGATCGAAGTGCTCCGCGGTCCTGCAGTGCTGCTTTACGGCAGTTCCGCCATCGGCGGCGCAGTGAATATCGTAACGAAGCGCATTCCCCCGCGTTTGCCTGACGAGCCGATACATGTCGATGCCATGGCCGCGCTGGACACGGCTTCGAACCTGGTGGAAGGCGGGCTGTCGCTCGACGCTCCCCTTGCCGGCGGCTTCGCTTTCCACGTTGACGGTTCCTACCGCAACACCGACGACATCGAGATACCCGGCTTTGCTGCCACACCCGCGCTGCGCGCTGACCTGCTGGCCGATGCCGCCGAGGAAGAGGAGGAGGGGCACCTCGAAGCAGCAGAAGAACTGCGCGAAGGCGCGGATACCCGCGACGTGCTGCCGAACAGCTGGACCGAAGCGACCTCGCTCGGCACCGGGCTGGCGTGGTTTTCGGGCGAGAACAATCTCGGCGTGTCCTTCGATTACTATGACACCAGCTACGGGATACCCGGCCTGCCAGGGATGGGCCATGCTCACAGCGAGGAAGAAGAGGGCGCCGAAGAGGAGGAAGAAGGTCCGGTTTCCATTGGCCTGAAGCGATACCGCGTGGATATGCGCGGCCAGCTTGATCTGGGCGACGGCTTCTTTGACCGCGTGCAGACCCGCTGGGGCTGGTCCGACTATACCCATACCGAATTCGAAGGTGACGAGATCGGCACCGTCTTCGATGTGCAGGGCGTGGAAGGACGCGTGGAATTCGTGCAGTCCCGCCGTGACCACTGGCGCGGATCGATGGGCGCGCAGTATTCCAACGTCGATTTCGATGCGATCGGTCCGGAAGCCTACATTCCGCCGAATACGACCGAGAACTTCGCCGTTTTCATAGTGCAGGAGCTCGATTTCGATGCCATCGAACTGGAACTGGGCGGCCGTTATGAGAATACCGCTGTGCGTGAGACGCTGCTGGGCCGCGATCGCGACTTCAACACCTTCTCCGGCGCAATCGGCGCGTCCTACACGCTGTTCGACGACTTTCGGGCCGGCCTGAACGTCAGCCGTGCGGAGCGCGCGCCCTCCGCCCAGGAACTGTTCGCAGACGGCCCGCACCTGGCCACGCGGCAATTCGAGATCGGTAACGATATGCTGGGCGTAGAAGGCGCATGGGGCGTGGAAGGATACCTAAGGGGCAATGTGGGTGCGGTAGCCGTTAATGGCAGCCTCTATCGCAACTGGTTCGACGGCTTCATCTACCTTTCCGCCACCGGCGCGCAGGAAGACGGGCTCGATGTCTACCGTTTCCTGCAATCCGATGCCGACCAGTGGGGCTTTGAAGGCCAGATCAGCTTTCCGCTTCTGCATGATGGACAGTTCACCCTGCTTGGCGATCTGCGCGGCGACTATACGGAGGCGACGCTCGACAACGGCGACCCGGTGCCGCGCATCCCGCCGCTCAGCCTGGCTGCCGCGCTGGAAGCACAGACCGGGCACTTCGATGCCCGCGCCGAAGTGGAATGGCACGACAGCCAGAACCGGGTCGCGCCGATGGAAACGCCTACCGACAGCTTCACGCACGTTAACCTCTCGTTGGCGTGGCACCCGTTCGAAGGCGCGGAGAATCTCACCGTGCTGGCACAGGTCGATAATGTGTTTGACGCCGAAGGCCGCCGCCACGCGAGTTTCACCAAGGAGTTCGTCCCGCTACCGGGCCGCAACTTCAAACTGAGCGTGCGCGCCAGCTTTTAGCAGAGCCTGATTGTCGCACCTGCCTTCGCTGGTGCATCTTCGATAAAAGAGCGGCAGGATCGCGCCCGCTTTGCCCGGCACCTACAATCTGGGCAGCGTTACTCCGCGCTGACCCATGTATTTGCCTGCGCGGTCCGCATAGGTCACTTCAGGCCGTTCGTTGCCTTGCAGGAACAGGAACTGACACGCGCCTTCGTTGGCGTAGATCTTTGCCGGCAACGGGGTGGTGTTGGAGAATTCCAGCGTAACGTGGCCTTCCCAGCCCGGCTCCAGCGGGGTGACGTTCACGATGATCCCGCACCGCGCATAAGTGCTCTTGCCAAGGCAGATCACCAGCACATCCTCCGGGATACGGAAATATTCCACCGTTCGCGCAAGGGCGAAGGAGTTGGGCGGGATGATGCAGCAATCCGTCTTGCGGTCCACCAGGCTGTCACCGTCGAAATCCTTGGGATCGACCACGGCGGAGTTCACATTGGTGAAGATCTTGAACTCGTCCGCCACGCGCGCGTCATAGCCGAAGCTGGACAAGCCATAGGATATGCACCCGTCGCGCCGCTGCGCCTCCACGAACGGCTCAATCATGCCGTTGGAGGTCGCCTGTTCCCGAATCCATTTGTCTGAAAGAATCGCCATACCTGAGGGATTCCCGAAGTGGCGGGGCGGGGCAAGCCGATGCGGCTTTTATCCCCCGGCCAGCAGACTTGCATTGCCACCTGCAGCAGTCGTGTCGATCGTTGTCACCCGCTCCGTGGCGAAGCGAGTGACGTAGTGTGGGCCGCCGGCCTTGGGGCCAGTGCCGGACAGGCCTTCGCCGCCGAATGGCTGCGAACCCACCACTGCACCGATCTGGTTGCGGTTGACGTAGAAGTTGCCCACTTTCGCGCGCGATTCCACGAAACGGCGGGTTTCGTCGATGCGGCTGTGCAGGCCCAGTGTCAGGCCGTAACCGGTCGCATTGATGTCATCCAGCACCTTTCCCAGTCCGTTTGCGGGATAGCGCGCAACGTGCAGGATAGGGCCAAACTGCTCTTCATCCAGATCGAGAATCGAGCCGATCTCGATAATCGTCGGCGCGAAGAAATGGCCGTCCTCGCATTCTCTGGGCATGGAATGGCGCCAGACTGGGAAGCCGGCGTCGATCATTTCCTGCACGTGGTCCTGCAGCTTTCCACGCGCCTCTTCGTCGATCACCGGGCCTACATCGGTTTCCAAGTTTGCGGGATCGCCGATGACCAGCGCCCTGAACGCGCCCTTGATCATCTCCAGCATATCGTCCGCCACGTCATCCTGCAGGTACAGCACGCGGAGGGCGGAGCAGCGTTGTCCGGCGCTTTGGAAAGCGGAGGCGACGACATCGCGCGCCACCTGTTCGGGCAGGGCACTGGAATCCACCACCATGGCGTTCATTCCGCCTGTCTCGGCAATCAGCGTGCCAATGGCGCCGGGACGCGCCGCCAGTGAGCGGTTGATGGCATGGGCAGTCTGCGTGGAGCCGGTAAAGGCCACGCCCGTTACGCGCGGGTCCGATGTCAGCGCTGCGCCAACCTTGCCATCGCCTGGCAGCAGCTGGAGCACGTCCTTGGGGATGCCGGCCTCGTGGCACAAATCAATGGCCAGCGCGGCGATCAGCGGGGTCTGCTCGGCAGGCTTGGCGACCACGGTGTTGCCCGCGGCCATGGCAGCGGCGGCCGGACCCATGAAGATCGCCAGCGGGAAGTTCCACGGTGAAATGGTGGCGAATACGCCGCGCCCGTGCAGGCGCAGCAGGTTCTGCTCACCCGTAGGACCGGGCAACGGTTGCGGGGCACCGAAAAGCATCCGCGCCTCGCACGCATAATAGCGCAGGAAATCCACGGCCTCGCGCACTTCCAGAACGCCGTCCATCATGGTCTTCCCCGCCTCGCGGCGGCACAGGTCCATGAAGCGGGCCATGTTGTCTTCCAGCAGGTCCGATGCCTTGATCAGCAGCTGCGCGCGCTTTTCGCCTCCCAGTGCATCCCACATCGGCTGCGCGGCTGTGGCGCGGGCGAGGGCGAGGTCGACGTCCCGTTCGCTGGCCATGACCTGATGGCCAACCACCTTGCCAGATTGCGGTGCGCGCACTTCGATCTTCTCATGCTCCACGTCCGCCATCAGGGTGGGCCGGGCAACCGGATGGTCTTGCCGCCAGTAGGCGAGTTGTTCCTTGAGCTCCTCGAACTCGGGCGGGTGGGCAAGGTCAACACCCATGGAGTTGCGGCGGTTGGGATAAATGTCGATCGGCAGCGGGATGGCCGGATTGCGATAGGGCTGCATCGCGGCCAGATCGCTGACCGGATTTGTGACCAGCTCTTCCACCGGCACTTCGGCATCGGCCATGCGATTGACGAAGCTGGAGTTCGCGCCGTTTTCCAGCAGGCGGCGAACCAGATAGGCCAGCAGTTCCTTGTGTCCGCCGACGGGCGCATAAATACGCACAGGCGTTTTCTTGTCGCCCTGCATCTTGGCGAGCGCGCCGTAGATATCCTCGCCCATGCCGTGCAGGCGCTGGAATTCGAACGGCGTATCGCCTGCCATCGCCAGAATCGCGCCGATAGTATAGGCGTTGTGCGTGGCAAAGGCGGGATAGATGGAATCCTCTGCCTCCAACAGCTCGTTGGCGCAGGCGAGGAAGGATACGTCGGTTCCCACCTTGCGTGTGAAGACAGGGAAATCCTTGTGCCCGCCCACTTGCGTAAGCTTGATCTCGGCATCCCAGTAGGCGCCTTTGACCAGCCGCACGAACAACTTGCGCTCATGCCTGCGAGCGAGCTTCGCCACCCAGCGGCACAGCGGCACGCCGCGCTTCTGGTAGGCCTGGATGGCAAGGCCGAAGCCGGTCCAGCCATCCTGCGTGCCGTTGTCGAACAGTTCGTCATCCTTCATCAGCGCTTCGAAGATGTCGAGGCTCAGTTCAAGCCGCTCGGCCTCTTCGGCGTCGATGGTGAAGTGGATATTCGCATCGCGCGCCTTCAGCGCCAGTTCCTTGACGATGGGCACGATGGCCTTGCGGGCGGCTTCGGCGTGGTAGAAATCGTACTTGGGATAAAGCGCCGACAGCTTGACCGAGATCCCCGGCCCGGTGTGCACGTCGCCCGGCTCCTTCGCCAGCCGCTCGATCGCGTCCCAATAGGCATTGGCGTACTTCTCGGCGTCTTCGTACGTCATCGCCGCTTCGCCCAGCATATCGAAACTGTGAGTCAGCCCACGCTTCTTTTCCGGCTTGGCGCGGCCCATCGCTTCCTCGATCGTGCGGGCATAGACGAACTGTCCGCCGATGATGCGCATGGCCTGCCACGTGGCATTGCGGATAACCGGCTCACCCATGCGGCCCGTCGCGCGGCGAAGGGCGTTGGCAAGCCCTTTTTCCTGGCTCTTGCCGCCGCGCAACACTTCGCCGGTCAGCATCAGCGAGAAGGTGGCCGCGTTCACGAACACGCTGCCGCTCTCGCCGATATGCTCTGCCCAGTCCTGCGTCGCCACCTTGTCGCGGATCAGTGCGTCGGCGGTCTCCTCGTCCGGGACACGCAGCAGGGCCTCGGCAAGGCACATCAGCGCAATACCCTCATCGGTGTTCAGGCCGTAATTGTGCAGGAAGGCGTCCAGTCCGCTGCTCTCGCGCTTTCGCGCTTCAAGGATCAGCTTGCTGGCGAGATCGGCGGATTTCTCGTGCAGCTGGTTGACGATGGAAGCCTGCTCCATCCGTTCAGCGATACAGGTGTCCTCATCCTGACGGTAGGCGTTGCGAAGTGCGGTTCTATCTAGGGCCATCGGGCAGGACATGGACATGGTTTCCACAGTAATCAAGCGAAGTCGAGGGTGTAGCGACGCCGTGCCATTGGCTAGGGCGTGACTTATGAGAATGGTCCTCAGCCGCAAAGGTTTCGATTCTTCCGCAGGCGGCGGACCATCCCCTGTTGTCGACGGGCGTCCTGTCAGCTTGCCGATCCCTGCAAACGGTGGCCTGTCGCGCACGACCTATGGCGATCTGGGGCTGGGCGATCACGCGGCACGGTCCAGCCGCGGGAAGCTGGGCGGGGAAGACCTGTGTCACCATGATCCCATGTTCCTGCGCGATGGCCGTGCGATCCTGGGCCAGTGCGGGGCGGCGCAGACGCATCTTGCGCGGCAGGGCGTGGGCGTGGGGGATGTGTTCGTATTCTTCGGGCTGTTCTGCGAGGAGGGTTTCAGGCCGCATCACCGGATATACGCTTATCTGGCGGTGGAAGAGGTGCTGCCCCTCTCTGCTGCGTCGCCCGCGCGCGTGGCAGAACTGGCGCGTGTGGGAATGCCGCACGCGATAGGCCTCCATGCTGCCAACGATACGGTCTATCTGGGCCAGGGCCGGACGTCGGCGCGCGCGAGCAAGGCCTTGCGCCTTACCGTGCCGGAAGGACCGCCCAGCCTTTGGCGCGTGCCCGGCTGGCTGCGCGAGACAGGCCTCTCCTACCATGATCGCGCAGACCGCTGGCATGATAACGGACGCCTTCAGAGCGTTGCGCGGGGGCAGGAATTCGTGGCCAACATTGGCGAGCGGACTGATGCGAGCGAATGGCTGGCGCGAATTATCGCCGAGATCGAACGCTAGTCGATGTTGGGCGCAGCGGGCCCTTGCAACTGCTGGTTTAGCGCATTCATCGCGGCATGGGTACGCGCCTCGATTTCTGCTCGCGGCAGACCCGGCTCTATCGCCTCACCAAAATGATAGGTGATCGTGCCTGGCTGCTTCCACCGGCGATGATAGGTCGGCCCGCTGTCCACAGCCACCGGCACCACCGGCAGGCCCAGCAACTTGTAGAGGGCGGCAAAGCCTGCTCCCAGCGGTGGACGCATCCCGTGGGGTACGCGCGTGCCCTCGGGAAAGATCACGATGGGGCGCCCCTCGTCCAGGAACCGGTTGGCCTCCCGGATCATGGCGCGCAGGGCCTTGGCTCCTTCTTCCCGTGCCACCGGGATCACCCCGTATTCGCGTGCAGCCAGGCCCCAGCCGGGTATGTCGAACAACTCCTGCTTGGCGAACAGCGCCGGATGCTCAAAGCCGTGTGGCAGGTCGATCGCTTCGAAAAAGCTTTCGTGTTTGATGGCATAGAAGGCGCGGTAATCAGGCCGCTCTCCTGTTTCCACCACCTGAATGCCAAGCAGCTTCTCGCAGGCCCAGCGGTGCAGGCCCGACCAGGCATCGCAAACCGCGCGCACACGGCCTGGCGCAAACTTTCCGGCCAGTACGGCCGCGATTACCAGAAAGATCGAGCCGCCATAGAAGACGGTATAGAATGCGATATTGCGCAGGTAGATCATCCCAGCACCTGCAGCGTTCTGACCGCGATCAGCTTGTGGTACTCGATGAACAGGGTCGCGAGGCTGGGCTGAGATCGAACCGCATCGCGCAGCACGTCCACATCGTCTGGCAACTGGTCCTGCAATTCGGCGGCGGCGCGGCGCATGTGCCAGTCTGCGGTCACCAGGCGTAGCGAAGTGTAATCGCGCTCCGCCAGCCACTCCGCCGTCTCGCGCGCGTTGCCGCGCGTGTCGAGTGCGGAAAAGCCCAGTGTGACGCAGCAATCCATAACGCGCTGTGGCACGTCGAACTGGGTCACGAATTCGTCCGGCTGCACGCTGGCGTCCACACCTGTGACCAGCATCTGTTCGGCAGCGCCCGATTGCAGCATCTCCAGGCCACGCTGGATGCGGCCGCCGCTGCCTGTGGGCACCACGATGGCATCGGTGCGCGATTGCGGTGCCGGCTGCGGCAGCGCGACGGTGAACCAGATGAAGCCCAGCGCCCAGAGGATCAGCGGAATGGCAAGTATACGGCGAACGGTCACAGCATCCTCCGCAAGGCGGTGACAACGGTGATGCGCGCGGTCAGGATGGCCAGCAAGATGCCTGCCAGCGGCACGGCGGCAATCGTCAGCCAGTCTTGCCACCGCAGCGCGCCACCAGCCACCAGCCCGGAACCGAGCCCGGAGAACTGCTGCCCCAGCACGAACATCGCGCCTACACCCATGGCCAGCCCTGCTGCGCCACCAAGCGCAGCGTCCAGACCGATGGAACGCTGGAAAATGCGGGCGATTTGCCCATCGGTGCCGCCTAAATGATGAATCACGTCAATCGTCTCGCGGTTGGAGCCCAGCGCGCTGCGCGCCGCAAGCCAGACAGCGGCAATACTGGTCAAAGCAAGCAGCACCACCAGACCGATGGCAAGATATTGCACGGAGCGAATGGCATCGAACACCGGGGCCAGCCAGCCGGCCTGTGCATCCAGCCGGGCGGCGGGCACTTCGCGCACCAGCTCCGCGCGCAGTTCGCGCAGCCGTGGCGCGGTGACGGGGCCGGACAGGCGCACGTCGATCAGCGCCGGGGTGGGCACGGCGTCGCTGTTGGTGGCAGCCTCGCCCAGCCATGGCTCCAGCAGTGCTGCCAGCTCCTCGTCAGGGACGCGGCGAACCGATGCCACATCGTCGCGCCCGGTCAGGAAAGTCACCGCCCGGCGTGCCTGCCTCTCTCTCGCGGCGGGCGCGCCTTCCACCACCTGCACGGTCACTCCGCCGGCAATCTCCGCCCGGGCGTTGGAGGCGACATTGTTGAGCGCGAGGCCCGCGCCTGCTGCCAGCACTGTGAGCGCGATCATGATCGCCATGACCCACGGCATCGGCCCGGCAATGCGCGCCTGCGGCAACATGCGGGCGCTTTCGCTGCCGAACCGCGGTGCGCCGCGCCGGATGATTGGGCCCAGCGCCATCAGCCCCGCGCCTCTGGCTTGGGCGGATAGCGCAGCGCCCCGGTGGGATCCGACAGCGTGCCCTTGTCCAGCCGCATGATAAGGGAATCGGGCACTTTGCGCAGCAAGTGAACATCGTGCGTTGCCACCACCACGGTCGTGCCAAGGCGATTGAGCGCTTCGAACAGGCGCAGCAGCTTCACGGCCATGTCGGGATCGACGTTGCCGGTCGGCTCGTCAGCCACCAGAATTTCCGGGCGGGCGATGACGGCGCGGGCAATGGCCACGCGTTGCTGCTCTCCGCCCGAAAGCGTGGCGGGGCGCGCATCGGTGCGGTGCGCCAGCCCCACCCATTCCAGCATGTCACCAACGGGTTTCCTGATTTCTGCCTCACCCATTCCCGAAATTCGCAGGGGCAGGGCCACATTGTCGAACGCGCTGAGGTGCGGGATCAGCCGGAAGTCCTGAAAAACCGTGCCGATGCGGCGCCGGAATTTTGGCAAGGCCTTGCGGTGCTGGGTGATCAGGTCGTGCCCGAACATCCGGATCGCACCGCGCGTGGGGCGCTGGGCGAGGTACAGCAGCTTCAGCATCGAAGTCTTGCCCGCGCCGCTGGCGCCGGTGAGGAAATAGAAGCTGCCGGGGTAGAGCGTGAACGATATATCGCTCAGCACCTCACGATCGGTACCGTAACGCAGTCCGACGTTATCGAACTGGACAATGGAGTCCCCTGCCTCGCTCATGGCCCGTTGCTAGTGCCTTCCGTCGGCATGGAAAAGAGCATTACGGGCATCGGCGGCGGATATAGGCGTTGGCGCTTGTGGAAAAAAGGCGGAAGCGTGCGGTTCATTCACTCACGTGCGCTTGCCCCGCAACGATGTGTCGGCGTAGGGACTGTGTAGTGCAATGATCATTCAGTGCCCCGCCTGTTCGACACGATATGTCGTGCCAGATACCGCCGTAGGCGTGGAGGGGCGCACTGTGCGTTGCGCCAAATGCCGCCACAGCTGGTTTCAGGAAGGGCCGGAGCTTGCCCCTCCGCCGAGGGTCAAACCGGCACCCCCTCCGCCTCCTCCTCCTCCTCCGCCCCAGCGAGCCGAGCCAGCAGAAGATTTTGCCCAACAAGGCGAGGTCGAGGAGCGGGTATATCCCCCTGAGCCGGAGCCCGAACCGGCAGATGAACCGCCGTATGTGCAGGATTATGAGGAACCGGTAGCCCCGCCGCCGGTGGCCGAAGTGCATGGTTACGGCATACTTGGCGATGACGACGATCATTCGCCGTTCGAGGCGGAACCGCCGTTTCGCCCGCGCCGCAATCCGCTGAAGATGTGGACCTGGGCCGCGGCCATCTTTGCTGCCGTGGTTGCGGGCACCATTTTTGCCGTCAGCTACTGGGGGCTGCCCGACTGGGTGCCGGTTGAACGGCCAACCTTCGCGGCCAATCAGCCGGACCTGCAACTGGATTTCCCACCTGAAGAGCAGGAGCGACGGACCTTGCCCAACGGCACCGAATTTTTCGGTGCCAGCGGCCGTGTGACCAATATCGGCACCCAGACACGCACGTTGCCCACGATCCTGATCGTGCTGCGCGACGACCGGGACACGATTGTTTTCAGCTATGAGATTCCCCCGCCCCAGCGCGAACTGGCCCCCGGCGAGACGGTGACGATCAACGAGGCTGTTACCGATATTCCGCGGCGTGCCGCCTTCGCCGAATTCGGCTGGAAACCCGAGTAACGCCAGCCTTACGCAAGCCGGGTGATTTCGGCGCAAGAGTCTGCTTGCAGCAGGGAAACCTTCTTGCTAGTGGCGCGCACCTACCACGGCGGGCTGCGGCCCGCCTGTCTGTATCGGTGTGCGGTCGTGGCGGAACTGGTAGACGCGCAACGTTGAGGTCGTTGTGGCCGAAAGGCCG
>MDTG01242068.1_pt1 | contig 13579 bp, 14 predicted proteins | sample 811421 | NCBI WGS metagenome assembly MDTG01 (sample SAMN05326645, study PRJNA326480) | marine metagenome | isolation source: seawater | place: Pacific Ocean: South East | collected 2011 | reverse complement strand
GCACTACATAATATACCTGAAGGCATATCCATGGCGGCACCAATGAGGGTAGGTGGAGTTTCCAAGTTCAAGGCCGTGCTGTTTACATTTTTAGTTGGATTGCCCATGGGAATAGGAGCATTAATAGGAGCCTTCCTAGGAGAAATATCAGAGGCATTCATAGCCTTTTGCCTAGCCTTCGCAGGAGGAACAATGCTCTATATAACCTGCGGAGAACTCATACCAAACTCAAGTAAACTTCACTTAGGCAGAACATCTAGCATTGGGTTTGTATTGGGGTTTGTCGTGGGATTGGTGATGACAAAATAAACATTTGGGGTCAAATCTTTTAAGAAAAGACGTTACAATCTTTTAGGTCAAATCTTTTCTGGCCGTTACAGCGTTACGCCCTCTTGGGATTGTTTCAAGGATTCGTTACTTTTTTAAAATTAGTATTAAAGACTAGTCTTTAGTATATTACTTTAATTTTTAGTTGGTTTTTCAATTGTTTTACAACGGACATTTAAGAATGACGCATGAGACTGTAACGTTGTAACGAACCACTAAGAGACGACTAAAAGAGTATGTAACGGCCTCCTAAGATATGACTCAAAAGAATATAACGGTTTTTATCAATTTACCCTTAACCTAACGTTAATTTTTATGTATAATAGATACGATAATTCGAAAATAAAACTTTAATCGCTGTAACGGTCCATTGAGCTTCGACCTTTAAGGTTGTAACGCTGCAACGGACTTAAAAGGAATACTAGTGAGAATGTACCGCTCAAAAAAGGACTGATTACAAATGATGAAAACAATGATAATTGACATTGATAAAGAGAATATAGATATCGAGAGTCTTAAAGCTGGAGCTGAGATATTGAGAAGTGGAGGAACTGTTACCTTTCCCACAGAAACTGTTTATGGTTTGGGAGCAAATGCCCTTGATGAAAATGCAGTTAAGAAAATATTTGAGGCTAAAGGGAGGCCATCTGATAATCCACTTATAGTACATATAGCTAAATACGACGATATCTCCGATATTGTATCTGAGGTACCTGAAAAAGCGGAGAAGCTTATTAACGAATTTTGGCCGGGACCTTTAACCCTAATATTTAGAAAATCATCTATTGTGCCTAGAATTGTCACAGGAGGACTAGATACCGTTGCCATTAGAATGCCAGCACATCCGATTGCTAAACTTATGATTGAACTGGCGGGAGTGCCTGTGGCAGCTCCAAGTGCAAACCTATCTGGAAAACCAAGTCCAACAAAGGAAAAGCATGTGAAGGACGACTTGATGGGACGGGTAGATGCAATAGTATGCGGCGGAGACTCAGACGTAGGTGTTGAATCAACGGTGCTAGATGTCACTTCTGATATTCCCATGATATTACGGCCCGGTGGAGTAACAAAGGAAGAAATAGAAAAAGTAGTAGGTAGGGTAGATATAGATCCTGCAATTCAAAGTTCCAATGATACCAAACTAATACCAAAATCCCCAGGGATGAAATATACACATTATTCCCCAAATGCAGACGTAATACTAGTAAAGGGAAATTTAGATAGCATGATTATGGGTATTAAAAGGATAAGAAAAGAAAAGCAAAATGAAGGATATAAAGTTGGCATTATAGTCACGGAGGAAACAAAGGATAAATACGAAGGCGACGCAATAATCTCTGTTGGAAGCAGAAGACAACTTGAAACCGTAGCCTCCAACCTTTTCAAAGTCCTAAGAGAATTTGACGAAACAGATGTAGACATAATCCTTGCAGAGACCTTCGAAGAAACAGGACTCGGACAAGCAATTATGAACAGACTAATGAAGGCCGCAGGATATAATGTTATTAAGGTCTAGCTAGCATAGCTGGCTGATGGATCATAGCTAATGGCTAATAGATTAGGGGCAATTCCTCTTATGTTAATGAGGAGGAACGATGAATGTCTAGAGACCAAAGAGAAAAGTGTGACTTGGGGACTGACCCATCTGACACATACTCTTCTCAGTGTGTCCGGGGGTCTGTCCCCATGTCATACGACCTTAATCCTATCTTTTACCTAAGAGATATGACCTAAACCCGAGCGCCCAGTGCCGAGTGCCAAGCACCGAGACCCATAAGAGATGACCCAATAGCAAAAAAGGAGGGTTTCACCATTGAAAACTATTCTATTCGTATGTACAGGAAATACATGCCGCAGCAGCATGGCAGAAGCCATGTTCAAGGAATTGATTAAAAATATTGATGGAGAAAATAATATAAACATAATATCAGCAGGAACTTGGGCTATTAATGGACAAAAAGCTTCAAAACATGCCATAGAATCCCTAGCGCATAAAAATATAGACTTAAATAGTCATATGTCAAAACCACTAACAAGAGAAATGGTAGAAGAAGCGGATTTGATTTTAACCATGACCACAAATCATAAAATGCAAATAATACACGGGATTCCTGATTCAAAGGAAAAGGTATATACCTTAAAAGAATATGCCTATGAAACAGTGGATGATATCGATATATCTGATCCCTATGGACAAGAAATTGAAATATATAAAGCATGTGCTGATGAAATAGAAGCGGCTTTAAAAAAAGTAATTAGTAAATATTTCAAATAAAAAAATAGAGGAATATGAAAAAAAATGTAGAAATTATAATAGGTTTGAGCTTTTTAATGAAAAAGACGATTTTTGCTCGTCAATTAAGATGAATATATGACCACAAATAACTATTTTTAAATCTTTTGCTATCAGCTATTAGCCATTAGCTATTAGCCTAGTGAAATTAATAAGTTAGATGAAGTAATATTTTTAGAAAATAATAAAATTGCAATCCCATAACTAAAAAGATTAAGGAGGAACTTAGGTTGAAAATAGCAATTGGTAGTGATCACGGTGGGTATAATCTAAAGGAAGCCATTAAGAAGCATTTTGATGAAAAAGGAATAGAGTATCAAGATTTTGGAACTAATGGAACTGAGTCTGTTGACTATCCTGAATTCGGAATGAGCGTTGCCGAAGCAGTTAAATCCGGAGAATTTGATAAAGGTATTGTGTGCTGTGGTACAGGTATAGGAATATCAATCTCAGCTAATAAGGTACCTGGTATAAGATGTGCTGTTGTTACCGATACTTTTTCAGCAGAAATGTCTAGAGCCCATAATAATGCCAATGTGTTGGCATTAGGAGAAAGGGTTGTTGGTGAAGGTTTAGCCCTTAAAATTGTTGATGTATGGATTGAAACGGATTTTGAAGGTGGAAGACACGGAAGAAGAGTTGGAAAGATTGGCGATATAGAAGGAAAATATTTTATAAAATAGAGAACTTTAAAAAAGAAAGGGGAAATTAAGATGAACAAAGTTTTTGTTATGGATCACCCACTACTGCAGCATAAACTGACTTTAATAAGAGACAAAAATACTGGTACAAAAGAGTTTAAGGAATTAGTTAAAGAGGTTTCTATGCTAATGGCATATGAAGTAACAAGAGAATTGCCTTTAGAAGAAGTTGAAATTGAAACTCCAGTTTGCAAAACTACATGCAAGGTTATTTCAGGAAGAAAATTAGCAATTGTTCCGATATTAAGAGCAGGTCTTGGAATGGTGGATGGATTCTTAAACCTACTACCAGCAGCGAAGGTAGGTCATGTTGGATTATATAGAGATCCTGAAACATTAGAACCAGTAGAATACTACTGTAAACTACCTACAGATGTACATGAAAGAGAGCTTATAATAGTCGATCCGATGCTTGCTACAGGTGGATCAGCTAAGGCGGCTATAAGATTCCTTAAAGAAAGAGGAGCTTCAAACATTAAACTAGTATGCTTAATAGCAGCACCAGAAGGAATAGAAGCAGTACAAAAAGAACACGCAGATGTAGATATATACGCAGCGGCAGTCGATGAAAAATTAGATGATCACGCATATATAGTACCAGGTCTAGGAGACGCAGGAGATAGATTATTCGGAACAAAATAGATTTTAAAAATCCACACGTGAGTGTGGATTTTTAGTTTGGGGTTCTATGTGACATGGGGACTGACCCAGCTGACACACAAGTCTCTCGGTGTGTCTGGGGGTCTGTCCCCATGTCACGTAGAACAAAGTTATACGTTTGGGGAGGATATTTTTGTTTTCTACTATCCTTCAAAGAAACGACTAAAAATCTTGGCCACCAGCTATTAGCTATCAGCCATTAGCCGTTCCACGTGAATTTCCTTAGAGTCTTACCATAAAAAGGTACAAAGGCGCAAGTACTATTTAGAAATATTCTAGAGGAGATGCGAATAAAATGTAGAAGGTATTAATATAGTTAACATTTATGGACAATGTTTTTAAAAAAAATATACAAATTTCGAATTATTACCACAAAGAACTACCCAAAACTTAGAACTTTGAACGTATAACTATAAGAAGCAAAGTGTCATCACATTTCTTTGCTCTTGTTTAGAAACGTAAATACATTTTGATTCAGATTACAGCATTAAACTAGTAGATAATGAAATACAGGAGAATATAAACTATTACTATCTAGATTTTACACTTGTTTACATGACTCAAAAGAAAAAACTTATACCCTAAGAGATAAGAACTGAGAGCTAAGATCCAACACAGCGTTGACAGACTCTGGTGCTCGAGATTGGAGGAAAAAACTATGCGCCCTAATTGGGATGATTATTTTATGGAAATGGCAGAGGTTGTAAAAAGTAGATCTACTTGCTTAAGACGAAAAGTGGGTGCAGTTATAGTTAAGGATAAAAGAATACTTGCCACGGGTTATAATGGTGCCCCGGCAAATACACCACACTGCTTGGATATAGGATGTTATAGACAAAAGCTAAATATTCCTTCCGGTGAAAGGGCAGAACTCTGCAGAGGAACCCATGCAGAGCAAAATGCCATGATCCAAGCTGCTTATCATGGTGTAAGCATAAAAGACTCCGTACTATACGTAACTCTTCAACCATGTGTACTATGTGCAAAAATGGCAATCAATGCAGGAATAAAAAAAATATACTTTAAGGGAAACTATCCCGATAAGCTTTCTCTTGAGATACTCAAAGAAGCGGATATAGAGCTTGTGAAGTACAACTAATCTCTGATTAAGGTTATATTACAAATACAAAATTGTATTTACATTAAAAGGAATTTAGTATAGAATTATTTAGTGAGACAGCTTGTATGTTTTACGATTTAACGAGCTGAAACCTACATAATAGAACGTTATAAAACTAAATTCCGTGGTCTTTAAAGACCCTAAAGAATGACTAAAATTTCGCACCACACACCAAACAAAGTGACACAGGCATCTTTGTTTACCGACTTTAAAGATTTGACCCAAAAGTGATATCAAGGAGTGTTATAAATATGACCAAGTTTTTATTGCCTGCAGCCATTGGTGCTGTTATAAGTTTTTTATCAACTCCTCTAGTAAAAAAACTGGCCTATAAAGTAGGGGCTATAGATGTTCCGAAGGACGATAGAAGAGTACATAAAAATCCTATTCCAAGACTCGGAGGTTTAGCTATATTCTTAGGATTTATGATAAGTGTTTTACTATTTATAGACATTAATAAGGAAATTTTCGGTATGCTATTAGGAGCATCGCTTATATTATCAATGGGAATTGTAGATGATATAAAGCCGCTTCCAGCCAAAGTGAAATTATTAGTACAAATAATAGCAGCCCTTATACTTGTTAAGTTTGGAATGCGGATTGAATATGTTACGAACTTCTTTAAAACCGATGGAAGTAGCATTTTCGCCAATAGTACAATAGCATTTGGTATATTAAGTATACCTATAACGGTATTTTGGGTTGTGGGAATAACAAATACGGTTAACCTGATTGATGGATTAGACGGATTGGCAGCTGGAATATCAGCCATCGCTGCATTAACCCTTGCCTATGTTGCATATGCTAACCCTGAGCTGTACAATAGCCAGCAAACAGTGATTTTGACCCTTGCTTTAGCAGGGAGTTGTATAGGATTTTTACCATATAACTTTAATCCAGCTAAAATTTTCATGGGAGATACTGGAGCCCTATTTCTAGGTTTTATGTTAGCCGCTGTATCTATTAATGGATTTATCAAGGGAGCTACTGCCTTAGCTATGGTTGTACCAGTATTAGCTTTAGGTTTCCCAATATTCGATACAACATTTGCGATTTTAAGAAGAGCCGTTAGTGGAAGACCTATTATGGAAGCCGATAAAGGTCACCTGCATCACAGACTTCTTTCCATAGGATTAGGCCAAAAAAGAGCGGTTTTAGTACTCTATGCAATAAGCTCCTTACTAGGAGGAAGCGCTGCATTCCTACTAAAACAAAAATACGTTGATAGCGCCATCATGCTGGTGATAACAGTTGCAATCGTAGCTGTACCCATCAACCAAACATGGATGCAAAACCAAAAAACTTCAAATAATAAAGAATAGGAAATAAAAAGTCAGGAATAGCCTGACTTTTGTTTTTGAATTAACAATAAATAACGGCGGATGAAGGATGAGAGATGAGTAGTTAGAGATTAGAGACTAAAAAGGAAAGCGTGACTTGGGGACTGACCCATCTGACACATACTCTTCACAGTGTGTCCGGGGGTCTGTCCCCATGTCATGCGACCCTAATCCCAGAGCTGAGCACCAAGTGCGGAAGTTTTTATAGGCCATGACCTGAATCCGAGAGCCCAGCGCCGAGTACCGAGTGCCGAACTCTTGGTACTGTTTATGCTCAAGATGAAATCAAAACCATAAGGAGGATAATTTACCATGCAAAATAATAATACCCCCCTAAAAATCATGTCCATCTTTGGAACCCGTCCAGAGGCAATAAAGATGGCTCCAGTAGTGAAAAAGCTAGAAGAAACTGAAGGAATAGAGTCTGTTGTTTGTGTTACAGCACAGCATAGGGAAATGCTCGATCAAGTTTTAGATCTTTTTGAAATTTCCCCACAATATGATTTAAATATAATGAAACCAGGTCAGACATTAAATGAAATAACAAGTAGAGCGCTAATGGGTCTTCAAAAAGTTTTAGTAGAAGAAAAGCCTCATATGATTTTAGTTCATGGAGATACAACCACTACCTTCGTAGGAGCCTTAGCTGCATTTTATGAAAAAATAAAGGTAGGTCATGTAGAAGCGGGACTAAGAAGCGGCAACATGTATTCACCATATCCAGAAGAAATAAACAGAAGTCTTACTGGAAGGCTAACAAACCTTCATTTTGCCCCTACAAATGATAATGAAGAAAATCTACTTAGAGAGAATATAGATAAAGAAAACATAGTGGTAACTGGAAATACTGTTATTGATGCACTACTAGAAGTAGTAAAGCCAGATTATAAATTTCAAATTGATATTTTAGATGAAATCGATTATGAAAACAAAAAGGTTATTGTACTTAAAACCCATAGAAGAGAAAATCTTGGGAAACCAATGGAAAATATCTTTACAGCTATTAAAGAAATAGTTATTAAAAACGAAGATGTAGAAGTTGTATTTCCTATTCACCTTAATCCAAAGGTTAGAGAAATAGCTTATAGTATTTTAGGAGATGCTCCAAGAGTTCATATTATAGAACCGTTAGATTATGATACCTTTGCTAATTTGATGAGCAGAGCCTATATGATTTTAACAGATTCAGGTGGTCTTCAAGAGGAAGCTCCTGCTCTTGGAAAGCCAGTATTAGTCCTGAGAACAGAAACAGAAAGACCTGAAGCCGTTGAAGAAGGAACGGCAAAAATAGCAGGTATAGAAAAGGAAAAGATATTTAAACTAACAGATGAGCTAATAAATAACAAAGAAGAATACCATAAAATGGCAAATGCAGTCAACCCATACGGCGACGGCAAAGCCAGCGAAAGAATAGTTAAGGCGATAAAGAAGTATTTTGGGCAGTGATAGGGAGACGTTACATTCTTAAGGGGCATTTCTATTATGTCCGTTGCACGTTACAAGCTATGAGGTCATGTATCACAAGGTCCGTTACAAACGATTTGAAAGACTTAGAAAGACATAAAAGAAATATTAAAACAGTAACGCTGTAACAGTCCTAGAAGAGTGACTATAAAGATTGTAACCGACCAATATGGAAACTAAAAAGAACGTAACGATTTCTACATAGTCGTCACCCCAACTCTAGCATAGCACAGCGAAAATCGTCTGTAACGCTGTAACGGTCCAAAGGGACTGACCCTAAAGACTGTAACCGACTAATACGCAATCTTAAAAGAACGTAACGTCATCTACATAGGTACGACCCCGTTAAAAAAGCATAGAAAAAAGAGCTTCATCCAAAATACGTAAAGGGGGACCAAAATCATATTTGAATTAGCTCTCTTTTCTATTAACTATATTATTGACCAGATTTTATAATTTATACATAAAAATTAAGCAAAATTTTCACAAAGTAAATATTGCTTAATAATAGAAGAAATACCAAATGTTATAGCAAAATAGCAAGATTATATACAAAATAAGTCTTTTAAAGTTCTTTTATTGCATTTTACTCCGCCGACATCACGAAAATTCAGAATTATGAATCAAAAAAATAAAATAGTGATAAAAAAATAAGAAGGAGAATAAAAAAATGTGTCGAATTATTAGATAGTACAATAGTATACAAAATATGATTATATTATAATCGCGATTTGCAAAAAAATTAACAAACCTCTATAAAAAATTTTTATTATACTTGTCTAAATATTCAATGTATTATAAAATTTTATATGTAGGATTTCTTAGGAGATAATAATTATTATGAAAAAAGGCAAATATAAAATGTATGAAAATCTGATATATGTAAGTCAAATTGGTTTAATGATGGCTCTTCCTATAGTAATATCGGTACTTCTTGGTAATTATATAGATGAGAAATTAGGAACAGGAAGTATCTTTTTATTGATATTTATAGGCATTGGGGTTGCTTCTTCATTTTTAAATCTTTACAAAATAATGAACAAGCTAATAAACAAAAGGAAGTGACATAATTGATTAGGAGCTATGAATTAGAGATAAAGATTACAAAGAGGGTACTTGTCATAATATTTGGCTTGATTATATTAGCTTTTTTTACTTCTCAAAACCCAAAGGCTTGGGCCCTTGGATACATATTTGGTGGTCTGATAGGAATATTAAACTTTCTTCATCTGGGTAAGACTATTGAAAAAGCAGTTACTCTGGGTCCAGCGAAGGCTCAGGCGTATACATCTTCAAGATATATGCTCAGGTATATCACCACTGCTGTTGTTATAGCAATTTCTCTAAAGGCGGATTACTTAAATGGGTTAGCTACAATTATAGGATTGCTTTTAGTGAAATTTGTAATATTATCAATACATGTTTTTAGTAGTAAAGAATATTTTAAAAGAATTTTCAAGAGAAGGGAGGACAACTAATGAATGGCGGTTTTGGACCTTATAAAGTTTTTGAACTACCAGGAGGAATAGTGATTTCTCAAACAGTAACAGTAACATGGTTTATAATGCTGATACTTACTGTTTTTGCATATTATGCTAGCAAGAAATTTGATAAGATACCTGGTAAATTCCAGAATGGAGTAGAAGCTCTAGTTGAGTCAATCTACGGTTTAACGAAGCAAACCATGGGAGAAGACAAAGTAAACTTTGCTCCATATGTAGGAACTCTCTTACTTTTTATAGGGATATCAAATATTTCTGGTTTGTTTGGGTTAAGGCCACCTACTGCCGATGTTAATACTACATTCGGACTTGCTATCATGACCTTTGTTATGGTGCACTATAATTCAATCAAATCAAATGGTGCTAAAAACTATATGAAGGGTTATTTGGAGCCAATGCCATTTTTGTTACCACTTAATATTATAGGAGAACTTGCAAATCCAGTATCTCTAGCTTTCCGTCTATTTGGTAACATTGTTGGAGGCTTGATTATCATGGTACTTCTATATAATGCGCTTGGGTCCATATCTGCATCCCTAGGTATTGGTATACCAATACTCCAAGTAGGTGTACCTGCAATACTACATATCTACTTTGATTTGTTTGCGGGTTTGCTACAATCTTTTATTTTTACAATGTTAACAATGGTATTCATATCTATGGGTATGGATTAAATCTTTTATCTGTTTTTAAATTAGAGCATTTTACTTTAAATGCTTGGGTGTATGATTTTGTAGCTAAATATATTGGCTATAAAATTTCCTCAAATCAGTGTGAAACATGAAGGAGGAGTGCAGCGTGAACTTTATTGAATTGTTCTTTGCTTGGCTACTCAGCTTTGACACAAAAACCTTAATCTATGCTGCCTCGGCCATTGGTGCAGGGCTTGCTATGATAGCAGGAATTGGACCTGGTATTGGGCAAGGATATGCAGCAGGAAAAGGTGCTGAAGCAGTAGGGCTTAACCCAAAGGGAGCTAAACAATCCACTATGATTATGCTCTTGGGTGCGGCGGTAGCAGAGACATCAGGTATTTTAGCGCTAGTAGTAGCTATAATACTTTTATATGGTAACCCAATAATCAATCTTCAAGGTGCTTCAATAATATTAGCTGCATCAGCTATTGGAGCAGGCTTTTCAATGATAGCAGGAATTGGACCTGGTATTGGGCAAGGATATGCAGCTGGAAAAGCTACTGAAGCAGTAGGAAGAAGACCTAAGTTATATTCATCAGTTGTAAGAACTATGTTTTTAGGTCAGGCTGTAGCACAGACTACAGGTATCTATGCTTTAATAATTGCGTTAGTATTAATGTTTGCAAATCCTTTTATTTAAAATAGCTTTTTAAAACTAAAGTTAATGGCTTAATATACCTATAAGGTAGAAGAGACCTTAACTAAGGTGGAAAGCTGTTTAAATGTGATAAAAAATATTGTGTAAAAAAATTATGAAAACTAATTAGAGTAAACATTTAAGGAGGAAGTAGAATGAATGGTACTGATTTAATTAAAGCGTGTTCGGCAATTGGAGCGGGTCTAGCTATGATAGCTGGTATTGGACCTGGAATCGGACAGGGTTATGCAGCTGGTAAAGGTGCAGAAGGTGTAGGAAGACAACCAGAAGCTCAGGGTGATATAGTTAGAACTATGCTTCTTGGTGCAGCGGTAGCAGAGACTACTGGTATATACGGATTAATCGTAGCACTAATCCTATTATTTGCTAATCCGTTTATTTAAAGATAGTCGCTTTTAAACCTTAACTCGTTTTTCAAAGAAAATAATAAAAACTTCTTTATTCTCTCTTTGAAAATATTAAATTATAAAAGTGAATATCTACTGAAAATGTAGATTTATAAGTAAGCTCTATCTATAATGGGATTTTGCGGAGATGGAAAACCATCTCCTGTTTTGAGATTCGCCGATTTGTATTCGGTTGTAAAGGAGGCGTCTAAATGGGATTGAAGCTTGGCTTAGTTGAAATTAGTTGGACTTTTGTTTTTCAAATAGCCAATACCCTTATACTATTCTTTATTCTTAAAAAGCTTTTATTCAAACCAGTTTCAGAATTTATGGAAAAGAGAAAAGCTGAAATTGCAGGTTCTATCAAAGAAGCAGAAATGAAGAATGAAGAAGCTGAAAAGTATAAGAGTGAATATATTACAAAAATTGAAGCTTCTCAAGAAGAAGGAAGACAAATAATAAAGGATGCTGCCAGAAAAGCTGAAGCGAGAGCTGATGAGATTATTAAGGCAGCTGAGAAGGAAGCAGTGGAAATTAAACAAAGAGCAGAGCTTGATATACAAAGAGAAAAAGAAAAGGCAATCAATGTACTTAAAGAAGATATAGCTTCTTTAGCCATGCTAGCAGCTTCCAAGGTAGTTAAGGAAGACCTTGATGGAGATAAGCATAATACCTTAGTAAGAAAGTTTATAGATGAGGTAGGGGAAGCAAAATGGCAAAATTAGTATCGAGAACCTACTCGGAAGCCCTATTTGAAGTGGCATTAGAGGAAGGCAAAGTTGATTTGTTTCTTGATGAAATTAGCTTCGTAACAGAGACTTTCAAATCATATCCTGATTTTTTTGAACTCTTCAAAACCCCTTTAGTTAGGGTTGATGAGAAAAAGAAGGTAATGGAAGAAGTATTCGGAGACAAACTAAGTAAAGAAATGAATAACTTCTTGAAAATAGTAATTGACAAAAGAAGAGGCCATTTTATAGATCAAATAAAGCTTGAATACGAAAATTTACTAAATAAGCATAAGGGCATAGTGAGTGCCGTGGCAATAACAGCAGTTCCTTTAAATGATGAAGATAAAACAACACTTAAAGCCAAGTTAGCTACACTGACTGGTAAAGAAATTAAGCTTTCCAACGATATAGATGAAAGCGTAATAGGTGGAGTTTTAGTGAAGATAGGCGATAAAGTCATAGATGGAACGATAAAAGGTAGACTTGAGGAAATGAAGGAAAGTCTATCACAAATCATAGTGTAAGCGATAGGGGTGATTAGACCATGAATCTTAGACCTGAAGAAATAAGTTCTGTTATCAAAGAACAGATTAAGAGATATGAAAGTAAGCTTGAAGCTAAGGATGTAGGTACGATAATTCAGGTTGGTGACGGTATTGCAAGAATCCATGGACTTGAAAAGTGTATGGCTGGGGAACTTTTAGAGTTTCCAGATGATGTCTATGGAATGGTACTTAACCTAGAAGAAGATAATGTTGGGGCCGTACTGCTTGGTTCTGATGAAAATATTAAAGAGGGCGACACAGTAAAGCGTACTGAAAGAATCGTTGAGGTTCCTGTTGGAGAAGCAATGATAGGAAGAGTTGTTAATGCTCTGGGACAGCCTATTGATGGTAAAGGTCCAATTAAAACTGATAAGTTTAGACCAATAGAAGCAAATGCACCTGGTGTTATTGCCAGAAAATCAGTTCATCAACCACTACAAACAGGTATTAAGGCTATCGATTCGATGATACCTATAGGTAGAGGACAGAGAGAGCTTATTATCGGTGACAGACAGACTGGTAAAACTGCTGTGTGTATAGATACAATTATAAATCAGAAAGATGAAAACGTTATTTGTATATACGTTGCTATAGGGCAAAAGAAGTCCACTGTAGTACAACTTGTTAAAACGTTAGAAGAACATGGTGCAATGGATTATACCATGGTTGTTTCAGCTTCTGCAAGTGAAGCTGCTCCATTGCAATATATAGCTCCTTTTGCCGGTTGTGCAATGGGTGAAGAATTCATGTATCAAGGTAAAGATGTACTAATAATGTACGATGACTTGTCTAAGCATGCCGTTGCATATCGTGCTATGTCACTATTACTTCGTCGTCCACCGGGACGTGAGGCTTATCCAGGTGACGTATTCTACTTACATAGTAGACTGCTTGAGAGAGCTGCTAAGTTAAATGATGATCTTGGTGGTGGATCTCTAACAGCACTTCCACTTATAGAGACACAAGCAGGAGACGTTTCTGCATATATTCCTACAAACGTTATATCTATCACAGATGGTCAGATATATCTTGAGGTGGAACTATTCAACGCAGGACAAAGACCAGCGGTTAATGCAGGTATATCAGTATCCCGTGTTGGTGGAGATGCTCAAATAAAAGCAATGAAGAAGGTTGCAGGTAAAATCAAGCTTGAACTT
>MDTG01231384.1_pt1 | contig 13579 bp, 11 predicted proteins | sample 811421 | NCBI WGS metagenome assembly MDTG01 (sample SAMN05326645, study PRJNA326480) | marine metagenome | isolation source: seawater | place: Pacific Ocean: South East | collected 2011 | reverse complement strand
GATTATAAAGCGATTGCGATATGTTTTATGAATTCCTACGCAAATCCGACGAACGAACTTTGGTTGAAAGAGTACCTGCAGAATTTATTGCCTTCAGTAGCAATTTCCACATCGGCCGAAGTGTTGCCCGAGATTTTTGAGCATGAGAGATTCTCGACCGCAGTGGTAAACGCTGTTTTGCGTCCGGTTGTCGGACACTATGCTGTGCGGTTACAAAGTAACCTAAAGAGCCGAGGTTACCAAAGTGACGTGCTTTTGCTTCATAGCGGTGGCGGAGTCATGACGCCAAAGACGATTGATTTTCAGGCAGCCCGCCTAGCCAGCTCAGGAATAGCTGCTGGCGCAATTGCTAACAAATATATAGGGGAGATTTGCGGCTATCCGAATGTTTTGGGTGTGGATATGGGGGGCACGAGTACTGATGTGTCCATGACATTTGAGTCAACTATGACGACCACGAGAGATTGGTATATCGAATACGGCCAGCCTATTAGTTTCCCGAGTATCGATATCAAGACAATAGGCGCTGGAGGTGGTTCAATTGCGTGGCTTGATGAGGGTGGGGCGTTGAGAAATGGCCCCCATTCCGCTGGTTCGAACCCGGGTCCAGCGTGCTATGGATTAGGAGGAGATGAACCTACTAATACTGACGCTAATCTTGTTTTGGGGCGTCTAGGAAATGACTTGGTTGGTGGTGGTTTGGAACTGGATGTTAGTTTGGCCGTTCGGGCGATTGAGAGCAAAATAGCGGAACCACTGGGTATGGATGTGCAAACTGCCGCTGAGGCCATTATTAATGTCGCCAATGCTAATATGGCTGATGCTATTCGATTAGTATCAATATCTAAGGGCTATGACCCGCGAGATTTTGCCTTGGTTGCCTTTGGGGGTGCGGGCGCTCTTCATGGGGTCGCCCTGGCTCAAGAGCTCTCCGTTCCAACGGTAATAGTTCCACCTCATCCTGGAGTGACATCGGCTCTTGGATGTCTCTTGGTGGATATCCGACATGATCTTTTAACCACGTTAGTGGTAGAGACTTCAAAGGCGGATCCAAAAATGATTGAAGAAGAATTTGTGAAGCTGGAGAAAGAGGCTATCAGTAGACTAAGCACTGAGGGCGTTGAAAGAATAGACATGGTGTTAAAAAGGTCCATTGATATGCGTTACGCTGGTCAGTGGCGTTCTTTAAATATTTCTGTGTCACAACCTTTTACTTCTATTGATGATGCGGTAAATGGGTTTCTTGCTCAGCATATGCGCGAGTATAAATATGTGAGGGACGAGGCTAGTGTGGAGATATTTCGTTTAAACTTAAGTGCGGTGGGCATTACTCCCAAAGCGGAATTGCCTCAGAGTGTGCCCAACCGTATCACGCCAAAACCGGATGCTTTGCGGGACGTTATTTTTGCAGGAAAAACACATTCGACTTCTATTTTCAAACGGCAAAATTTATCTAGTGGTGCGCAGATTAATGGGCCGGCAGTTGTTCATCAACTTGATTCCACAACCGTGATTCCCCCTGATGCCGTTGCTAGTATCGATAAATTTGAAAACATAGTGATCAATATTAAAGGTCAGGATCGAGGATGAATACGAAAGGAAAAAAGGGGTTAGACCCAGTTACTTTTGAGGTCTTGAGAAATGCCTTTGTTTCTATTGTTGATCAAATGGCAGAGCAAGTCCGAAGGACCTGCTACTCCTTCGTAGTCTATAATCGTGATTTTTCAAATTCCTTGTTAGATGCTGAAGGGAATACCTTGGCACAGGGGAAGCAGGATTTGTCAGCACACGTGGGGACCTTACACTATAAGTGCAAGGCTGTTATGAAAGAATTTGGCGAAGATATTGAGCCCGGTGATGTATTTTTAATCAACGATCCCTACGCAGGTGGAACTCACTTTAGTGATAATAGCATTTTGTTGCCAATCTTTTTCGATGAGGAATTGATCGCTTGGAGCCAGGCAAATGGTCATTGGGCTGATATGGGAGGTAGTGTACCAGGTTCTTTCGATGTGAGCGCAGCTGACATGTTTAAGGAAGGTTTGCGCGTTACTCCTGTAAAAATCTGGAGGAGGGGAGAATACTGCAGTGATGTCGCAAAACTTATTGCTAGTAATACTAGAGATCCGAATGCGATTCTTGGAGATATGGAAGCACAGACTCAAGCAGCTCGGATAGCCGAAAGAGAACTCTTGCGATTATGTGCAAAATATTCTGTTGGCACGGTGAAGCGTGCGTTTCAAGAAGTGCAAGATTATGTCGAGCGCGCGGTACGACATAGACTACGGGAACTACCCAATGGAAGTTGGTCGACGACGGATTATCTCGATCGAGATCCTTCCGAAAAGGAGGGTTTGATACCTATCAAAATAAAATTAACCATTGAAGATGATCGAGCTATTTTCGATCTTACAGGGTCTCATTCAACTATTAAAACTATTTATAATAGCGCCTATGGCGCGACTTTTTCTGGGGTTATATCAGGGATGAAAACCTTTTTTCCTGAAGTTCCCTTGAACGCAGGCGTTTATCGAACTCTAAGTATTGTGGTGCCGGACGATACAATTGTGAGTGCGAGATGGCCGGTAGCGGTTTCCGGTTTTGTAATGCCTTTTGAAAAAATAATGAATGCAACCTTTGCATTGTTTTCTAAAATAATGCCGGAAAAAGCTCTCGCTTGTGCCTTCAACATAGAATATCTTCAAACGGGTGGCTATGATATTTCAAGCAAAGCGAAACCATTTTTTATGTACTATGACTGGTTAGCTGGGGGTTGGGGTGGTCGAAATGGAAAGGATGGTCTGAGCGTGACTGCTTCTCCTTTTGGAGTAGGGTTAATGGCTCAGCCAATTGAGGGTCAAGACCGTCTTTATCCTGTAAGAACGGATAGTTTTGAAATTTCGACAGATAGTGCAGGTCCGGGCAAGTGGCGAGGAGGTATGGGCCTAGAAAAATCTGGCACCTTCATAGAAGTTGAGCAATGCGTTTTATCTTACCTTTGTGATCGAGAGAGGGCAGTGGTTTGGGGAATAGAAGGCGGTTTGCCTGCAAAGCCACATGGACTTTGGCTTCAGCGAAACGGTAGTTCCGAAGAAGATTTCTTGGGCGCTGCTTTTTCTGATGTGCCCGTATCAAATGGAGAGAGCTTCAGAAGAGGTACTTCTGGCGGTGGAGGTTATGGTGATCCTCTAAAGCGTGATCCGATAGCGGTTATGGAAGACGTAGAAGATGATTATGTTTCTCTAGAAAGAGCGGCGAAAGATTATGGCGTTGTGCTTGAGTTGGTCGATAAGGATAAAGCGGCTTATAAGATAAATGAAAAAGCTACAAAGGCTGAGCGGCAACTGATTGCCAAAAATCGTAAAAACTGGCTGGACGAAGAACCGTCAGAAATAGCTAAGAAATATCGAGAAAAGAAACTAGATATGTACGATTTGATTCGGCAGTATGGTGTTATATGCGATTGGGGTACTGGAGAGCTATTCGAAGACACTACTGCTGAATTTCGAAAGCTGCTGAAAGAAAGGGCTATGCAATACTGGGATTAGGTTTAGTTTATTGATGGAGGTATGAGATATGAACCAAAAGACAGCAATGCAAAATAGAGATCTAGAAGCGGTCTTTCACCCGATGACAGACATGTCTCGACTTAGCAATGATGGTCCCTTAATGGTTGTGAGAGGGGAAGGTATTTACGTTTATGATGAGAACGATAATCAGTACATAGATGGGCTTGCTGGTCTTTGGTGCACGTCACTCGGCTATGCCAATAAAGAGATTGCCGAGACCGCATACAATCAAATGAAAACTCTTTCCTACGCACATTTGTTCCTTGATAAAAGTTCTGATATCGCAGTTAAGCTCGCCGAACAATTAAAGGAAATGGTGCCGGGTGGTTTTTCGAAGGTGTTTTTTGGCCTGTCGGGATCCGATGCTAATGATACTCAGATAAAACTCATTCGTTATTATAACAATGTTATTGGTCGACCAAATAAAAAAAAGATAATAGGGCGGTATAAGGGGTATCATGGTATTGCGGGGACTGCGGCTAGTGCAACCGGTCATGAGGCATACCACAAAGGCTTCGATTTGCCGCTGGAGGGCTTTTATCACACAGATTGTCCGCATTACTATAGGAATGCTATGGAAGGTGAAAGTGAAGAAGAATTTACCACTCGTCTGGCCAACAATCTGGAGGACTTAATACTCAAAGAAGGTCCAGATACTGTGGCTGCTTTTATTGCCGAGCCCATAATGGGGGCAGGGGGTGTCATTGTTCCTCCGGATTCGTATTTCCCTAAAATTCAATCGGTTCTAAAAAGATATGATGTTCTCTTCATTGCGGATGAAGTGGTCACCGGTTTTGGTAGAACAGGGAATCCTTTTGGTTCCGACACATTTAATTTGAAACCCGATACTATGACGCTAGCGAAATCATTGACCTCTGCTTATATGCCCCTTTCCGCGGTTATGATCCCAGATTTTATTTATCAAGCAATTTTCGAAGCTAGTAAAGACTGGGGTATATTCGGACATGGGTTCACTTATACCGGTCATCCAGTTTCTGTTGCAGTAGGCTCAAAGGTGCTCGAAATTTATGCCCGCGACAATGTATTTGCTAAAGCATCTCGATTAGGAGAGCAATTCCAGGCAAAACTAAAATCTTTTGAAGCACACCCGCTAGTGGGAGAAGTAAGAGGGAAAGGGCTAATTGGAGCCTGTGAATTGGTTGCTAACAAAAATACTGGAGAGGCCTTTGATTCCGATCATGGTGTAGGAAAGTATTGTTTAGAAAGGATGAAAGCTAATGGCCTCATTGCGAGAGCGCTCGGTGACGCTATGTGTCTCTGTCCGCCACTTATCTCTTCTGATGACGAAGTGGGAGAAATATTTGCGCGTTACGGTAAGGCGCTAGATGAAACGCTCGCTTATGTTTCAAGAGAGGGCCTGCTGGTAGCTTGAAGATAAGGAAGGGCGTTTGGTTTGCGAGATTTAGCTTTTAAGAGTGTTACCTGCAGAGTAATAATTATTTATTCCTAAACTTTCTCTGAAATCGGCACTCATTTTAACCATTTCCGTCTCCAGGGGGATGCCCGTGGCATTAGCTATTCTATCCAACATGGAAAAAGTGGCTACAGTAGCAGCAGCTTCGACCAAAGCAGTGTATCCCAAAGTATCAATTATTTTTTGCCGCGAATCTGACAGTTTGTCGTTGTCTAGAGCAACGAGATGGTCAGTAAACTCTATTAGTAATTTCGAATTCATATCTCTTGAGTGTAATTCGCTTTCTGCAATGATCGACGCTAAAGGGATCTCTAGTCCTGATATTTTACTGCTTTCACGAAGCAGTGTGAGATGTGAGGTAGTTCAGTAAAAGCACTCGTTCAAGAGCGATGTGCGTCCGGCCACAAGCTCAATTTGTGATCTTTCAAACTCTTTGGTGTGCGAAAAGTCGAGGTGCATTAGCTTCTCTGAAGGCACATACTGACTAGTAGTTATGGCTATCACCTCTTTGGCCTCTTCTGGTACTAGACTGAGTGCTCTAAAAATGAAAGGCGCCTGACTATCTCCATAGAGTTCTTTTCCATCAATGTCTCCGGCCTGACCGGCAGGCACCGTTTGAATCCAAGCGCCCTCGTTTTTTAGAGACCTAGGTAATTTTTGGCTCGGTGGAGAACTTTCTGGTTTCTCGTAATTGGTATAGGGCAGACCGAGGCCTTTATTAAAGAGATCAAGACAGATTGATCTGGTGGTAACTCCAATCAGTTCTACGTACTCTGGTTCAGATAATCCTGAGTTAAGAGCGTTGTCCATTGTTTTCTTGGTGATGTGTTTTCCATTACCTGCCAGTGAAGCTATTACCGCTTTTGCTGCACTGAGGTGGGAAGATTCCTGGCCATTTATTTTACTTTTCTGGAGGTGGGTGGTTTCTCCAGTGAGAAAGGCTCTAGCCTGGTAGGCGAAAAATATGCGCTCTTTGCCGTCCCACCAAGTTCCTGAGCTTCTTATAGATTGCTTTTGCCGATCCTGCACGTCGAGGATTTCTTTTCTGATGACGGCGGCGTTACTTAATGTCATTCTTTTCACCAAAAATTTGCTCGTTGTTATAATCCCGTAAAAACGTGAGATAATCAATCTTTGATGGGCCAGTTGGAGACAAGGGGTTCTAGCAAAGCCTAAACTGCTATACACAGGAATTTGGCATTAAACAGATAGGCAACGAGTAATGGATGCAACTGGTAAAAGCAAACGACTAATCTTGATGAGGCACGCGAAATCTGAATGGGTCAGCGACGATTGTGACGTATCTAGATCCTTAGCTAGGAGGGGTGTTAAGGATGCTGTAAAAATGGGGAGATGGTTCTCCGGTAAGCTGCTTCCAGATAGAATTTTGTGTTCTTCTGCTACTAGAGCCACTGAGACTCTGGATTTCCTAGAAATTGGAGGGGAGCGCGCCCTACGTTCAATAACCCTCATATTGGATGCTCTTTATGGATGCTCTTTCGATTCTCTAATTCAGATTATTGAAAAACACGAGTCCTATGGTGATCTGATGATAATTGGGCATAATCCTTCTCTTGAGCAACTCTTGCTATGGTGTTTAGAAGACACTCAAATGTTGTCTAGCTATCAAAAAGTTTTTCCAACCGGTGCTATTTATGAACTTGAACTCTGTGACAGCACCCGGAAGGTGCGGCGCGGTTCTGCGAGGTTGATTGATTATATGAGGCCAAAATTAATTTAGCTTAAACAATGCCGCTTTCGCCTGTTTTTTGATCCAAATGATCGGTATTCGCCAATACTGCGACTTCCCAGGGAGGGGTTCCAGTTACGCAGGTTACAGAGGTATTTTGCACGATTAACTCGTCATATGTCAGCTCTTTTCGAATATGTATTGTCCGTTCTATAAGCGAACGAATGAAAAGGCCGTGAGTCACGATGACAAGAGTGCCGCGTAAATCTTTTTTTCTCTCTGTTATGTTATCCCAAGCTGAGTTTACTCTCTCTCGAAATTTAGCCCAGCTCTCTCCTCCGGGCGGCACAAAATCTTCGGCAAAAAGGTCGACATCCCCAATTTCATCATAAGATTTTCCCCTGAGATCACCAAAGTTTCTCTCTCGGAGAGAATCACTGAAAGTCGGAGGAATCTTTATTCTGTCGGAAATTTCCAGGGCAGTTTCTTGAGCTCTCTTGTAGTCACTAGAGATGACCGCTTCGACGTTTCTCTCTTCGGATATTTTTATGGCAACCTTTGTCGCTTGGGCTCTTCCTCTCGCGTTAAGGGGAGTCTCTGGGTGTTGGATTATCCGAGAGGCGTTCCCGTCTGTTTCCCCATGTCGTATTAGCAGTATTGTCATCTGTTTAGAGCACGCATCGATGAATCTTCTTCTGCCTTGGGGCGATCAGCAATGCTGGGAGGCTGCCTTTTAATAAACTATTACCCCACGAGCGTTTTTTCCCTCTTCGAGATCAGTGAACGCTTCAGGAGCTTCGTCGATCGAGTATGTGCGAGTCACCAAGCCATCCAAGTTGAGTTTGCCTTGTTTGTACAGATCTAAATACATTGGGAAGTCGACCTTGAAATTTGCGTTACCGTACATGCTGCCTTTTATGGTTTTGGAGGTGAAAGGCATGATATTGGCTCTTAAGGAAAATCTGTCATCTGCTCGACCGACTCCCACCAGCACTGCCATTCCGTTCATGCGGACCGATTTAAAACATGCCTCGACAAGCTTTCCACTACCGACCACCTCGAAAGCATAATCTACTCCAATGCCATTCGTCATTCCGAGTATTTCCTTAAATGCCTCCTTTTTCGGATCAACTATATCAGTTGCGCCATAAGCACGAGCCATCTCCATTTTTTCCTTTGATAAATCTACCGCAATAATTTTAGCGGCGCCAGCTATCCTGGCTCCTTGGATTACATTCAAACCTACCCCACCACATCCGAACACCGCCACTGTGGAACCAGGCTTCACTTCGGCTGTCTTTAAGGCTGCTCCAACACCAGTTGTTACTCCGCATCCCACTAAAGCTGCCGCCTTAAAATCAAATTCTTTATCCACAGCGACCACACAAGATTCAGGTACTACACAAGCTTCGGCCATATTACCTAGAAAGGACATGACGCTTATTTCTTGGCCGTCTAACCTTACTCGGCTAGTTCCATCAATAAGACCACCGTGCGGCTTGTTTTTTCGGCATAGGAAAGGCTCTGCTCTGTCGCAGTTATAACAATCACCACAATTAGGGATGAAAGAGAGCACAACATGATCGCCTTCCTTTACTTGTGTGACACCCTCGCCTATTTTTTCCACAATCCCGGCTCCCTCGTGACCTAGAACAGAAGGCAGTTTCCAAGGAATTGTCCCATTTATGATCGATAAATCCGAATGGCAAATGCCTGTCGCTTTCATCCGAACGAGAACTTCTCCCTCTTTAGGTGGGTCTAAATCTACATGAACTACAGAAAAATTATCTATCTCGTGTGCAACTACTGCCTTCATCTTTTTTACCCCTTTGTCCTTATCGAATAATCTAACTTCGGTTAGTATAAACTAACTTAGGAAAATGGTCTTGAGTGGTTTCTTTAATTTGACTGGAGTTTTTTGTATGAAGATTGCCCTTTGGAACGCTTGAAAAGCTAATGAAGCTTTGTTTTTGCTGAGAATTAGCCATTAGGTCTCTAACTAAGGAAAATTTGGATGTTATCAAATTCAATGGAAATAGATGTCTGGGTGTTACTCGCACTAATAACTGTTTTATTGGGCTTGATTTTGTCGGTCAGGAGAAAAAACTTAGGCTTTGAGGACGAAAATAAATTACTCTCAGAGGAGTTGACTGAAACAAAAATAGAAAACTCCAGCTTGAGAGCCTCTTTGAAGTCAGCTGAAGCGATGGAAAATAGATTTGAAACTATAGCTTTGAAAGTGTTAGAAGGAAATCAATCCCAATTTGAGTCTCGCAGCATTGGTAAGGTGGAGGGTATCCTCAAGCCGTTTCAGAAGGATATGAAGGATTTTAAAGAAAAAGTTGAAGGGTTCAATAGGGATAACAGAGATAACTACGTTGATCTTAGTAGGCAACTTAAATATCTGAGAGAAGTTAATCTTACGCTTAACGAGCAGGCCTTAGATTTAACAAAAGCCTTAAAGGGGGATAGTAAAATAAGAGGCGATTGGGGTGAAGAGAGACTCGATCGGTTGTTGGAGGAGTCGGGGTTTAAAGAGGGCCAAGATTATTTTAAGCAGTTCAACTACGTTGACGGTGATGGGGGTATGAAAAGGCCTGATTGTGTGATCAAACTCCCTAAAAACCGGAATATAGTGGTAGATTCCAAGGTTTCTCTTGTTGACTATGCAAAATATCAAAATGCAGTTAACAATCTGGATAGTGAGCGACACCTTAAGTCGCATATAAACTCTATTAAAGCGCACGTAAAAAGCCTTAGCAGGAAGAACTATGGCGAACTTGGTGCTTCCCTAGATCAGGTGCTGATGTTTGTTCCAATCGAACCAGCCCTAATGCTAGCTCTTGAAAAGGCTCCAGAGCTAGAGCAGGAAGCACTGGCCTCAAATATCGTTTTAACTAGCTCTTCCACTCTACTTTGGGCGCTTAAAATCATAAGTTTTCTTTGGACTCAAGAAAGACAAACTAAGAATGTGCTTGAGATAGCCGAGGCCGGGGGGAAGGTTCATGACCAGGCCATATTAGTTGCAGAGGCAGTTGAAATCACGGGGGCGCATATCGAAAAAGCGCGCGAAAGTTTCGAAAAGACGAAACTAAGATTAGCTAATGGAAGAGGCAACTTAATTTCCCAAATAGCGAATCTTCGTAAGCTAGGAGCGAAGACCAAACGACAAATCCCACAGGAGTACCACGACGGATTGACCGATAGTACGTCAGCCATAGGAAGCAAGGAAAAGCAGATTGAAAAGGATAACTGAGAGCCGGCTTGCACTAAGATGAGGCAATAATTGACCTGTTGGTACTTTTTTGATCCAAGATAGTGCGTGATTTTCTCCAAAGCTTGGTAATGCCGGTGTTTAGCTACGGCACAAAATTTGCTTGTCATAAGGTAGGAGAACAATTTCATAATTAAAGAATAAAGAAGGAAGATTTGGGCATGAAAACGAAGCTGGAATATATATGGTTAGATGGAACGGAGCCTACACAGGCGTTGCGTAGTAAGACTCAAAATGTTGAAAACTTCGGCGGTTCCTTAGATGAGTGTCCAATGTGGTCTTTCGATGGAAGCTCCACTAATCAGGCTACTGGTGACGATTCTGATTGTCTTCTTAAGCCTGTAGCTATCTATCCTGATCTTGCTAGAGAGAACGCTTTTTTAGTCATGACTGAAGTGCTTAATGCTGATGGGACACCCCATCCCACAAACGGACGGGCGACTATTGATGACGATGATGATGATTTCTGGTTTGGTTTTGAACAAGAATACTACCTCTGGGATACAAAAACTAATCTACCCCCAGGCTTTCCGGCTAATGGCTTTCCCGGACCTCAAGGACCGTACTATTGCTCAGTCGGGGCAGCAAATGCTCACGGAAGGGCTTGTGTTGAAGAACATTTAGATCTTTGTTTAGATTCCGGCCTAAATATGGAGGGAATTAATGCAGAAGTAGGCGCAGGTCAATGGGAGTTTCAGGTCTTCGCCAAAAGTGCGAAGCGCGCAGGCGATGAAACATGGATAGCGAGATATATTCTGGAAAGAGTAGGTGAAGATTATGGCTATGCAATTAATTGGCATCCTAAGCCTTTCGGCCCCCTTGATTGGAACGGTTCCGGTATGCATGCAAACTTTTCTAATGGTGTAATGAGAGACTCAGGTAAAGAAGAGACATTCACCAAAATTTGTGAGGAATTTGGTAAGAACATAGAGAGGCACATAAGCGTATACGGCGCCGACAATGATCAACGGTTAACGGGTGAGCACGAAACCCAGTCGATAGACAAATTTAGCTATGGAGTATCAGATCGAGGCGCTTCCATTAGAATCCCTGTGGGAACCGTGGCAGATGGCTGGAAAGGACGGCTTGAAGATAGGCGAACTGCCTCCAACGCTGATCCCTATAAGGTGGCTGCTGCGATAATCAAAACTACTAAAGAAGCATTATCTTAGTAGTTTAGTTGTAGAGGTTAATTTCTGATCGCTTCTAGAGGCGAAGCGGTCAGAAAATCAGCCTCTGCCGATGTATGGCATGTTGGTTGCCATTAAAGTCATGAACTGAACATTAGCTTCAACCGGTAATTCAGCCATATGATAGACCGATTCTGCTACTCGGATCGTCTCAATGGTGGGTTCTGGTAAGGTTTGTCCATTGGGTTGCAAAGCGCCTTTGGAGAATCCGGCTGTCAAATCAGTAAGTGCATTGCCAATGTCTATTTGGCTACAAGCAATATTGAAGTCTCTACCGTCGAGTGACAAACTTTTGGTCAGGCCAGTAATTGCATGTTTTGTAGCAGTGTAGGCAGCGGATCCAGGTCTGGGGCTGTGGGCAGAGATTGATCCATTATTAATTATTCTGCCTCCGCTGGGACTTTGATTGCGCATAATGCGAAAAGCTTCTCGAGCGCAAAGAAACGTGCCTGTTAGATTAGTATCTACCATGCATTTCCAATCAGCCAACTTCATTTCGTCTACGGTACAGTTACCCAAAGCCAGACCTGCATTGTTGAAGAGTATATCAAGTCCGCCCCACTGCTTTTCTATCAATTCAAATGCGTTCTGCACGTCTTCAGGTTTTGAGATGTCGCAAGTAATTATCAATGCAGCATCATTTACATTTTTAACCGTTTTTAGCGTTTTTTTTCGTCGACCCAAAAGAGCTACTTGATAACCTTTTTCCAAGAAAAGTTCTGCGCAGCTTTTTCCAATTCCAGACCCTGCGCCAGTGATAGCAATTCTCCTTTTTGTTTGTCTACTCTCGATCATATTAGATAAGTGGTCGAATTTTTTTTGCGCCTTTGAAAAGAATATCTCTGGTGGCTGTGGCAGCTCGCTTATGAAAATTTTGTGCAGGTTTATCAAAATCTACTTTGGGTTGGGGGGCGAGCTCGAAATGACCGAAAGTGTCTACTCCACGACACAAGGTTGCGCTATCCCACTCTACTGCGAGCTGTTTGGTTGAAGGGGGGATATATTGAATAGAGAGGCCAATTCGTCTGTCTTTGGTCTTGTTAGTGCCGGAGCCATGGGCAATTCGTACATTGTGTAAAGAAATTTGTCCTGGTTCTAATTCCATTGGAACAGTAAGGCGATCATCGATCTGCATGTCAATCTCCTGGCCGCGAGTAAGGAGATTGTTGCCGTCATATTTGTCAGTATGAGCCAGTATTTCTCCTTTATGGCTCCCTGGTAAAACACTCATGCAACCGCTGTCAATAGTCGCAGGTGAGAGGGCAAGCCAAACATTAACTAAATCATCAGTGTCCAAACCCCAGTAACGAATGTCTTGATGCCAGGATACAAAAGAATCACTGTGAGGTTCTTTTATCCACCATAACGTGTTCCAGCAAAGTATGTCAGTACCTATTAAAGCCTCTACACAGTCTAAAATTGTCGGATTTCGAATCAGTTCATCTATCCATGTGAATAGAAGGTGACTATTGCTTCTGTGCGATCCCTGGATCGCTTGGTTCGTTTTGCTTTCAAAAGACTCAAGTTTCGCTCTATAGGATGCTGCTTCTTCGTGACTCAAGACATCTACAGGTAAAAAGAATCCTTCCTTTTTGTATAACTCGACTGCGCGGTTGTCTAGTTGTTGGTAACTCATCGAGATCCCCTAATTATTTTTCCCTCTTCTCGAGTTTCCTAGTTGTTGCTAAAAGATTGTTTTCTTTGGCCTATCGGAAAGCTGGCATAACAAGCTCGGCAAAATCTCGGTAAACTTTGGTGGCCTGATCAGCATCAGGTAATAAATTAATTTCTTTCAGCCCATTTTTTTCCATCTGCTGTAATTGCTCGATAATCTCTTGAGGGGTTCCCACTACACAGGATTCTTTTATAGCCTCTGGCGTTACAAAATGTCTTTCTTCGGGCTGCATATAGGTACAATGTCCATCATGTATTTGCCGAAAACGCGCGTTTTCGGGGAGACTAAAATTGCTTACCCGATCCACATACTGTTCCCAAACGTTAGCAAAGTGGGCAGGGATCAGGTCTTCCGGCTGACCTGCTTTTTTCCAAATTTCGTAATAAAAATGTAGCTCGCATGTTACCCAGGAACCTACCTCGTTAATCACTCTGTCGTCTGTTAATTTTTCTCCTGGGCGAAGTACGCATCCGGCAGTAAGCAGCGAGGTTTGAAAGTTATTATCTAGGCTTCTTCCGACAGCCTGAGCCCCAGCTTGGATTTGTTCTAGTCGACTTTTGAAAGATTCCGACTCTCCACCTACGGTTACCCATCCGTCGCCATAAGCGCCGGTTGCTTCGCAAGCTTTTGGGCCATTCGCGGCAACGTAAATAGGAATATGATTATCCAGATTCAAGTAATAGCGTTCTCGATGTAGAAACTTTATTTCAGTAGTTCGTTTTCGGAAAGTATAATCCACTGCTTCG
>MDTG01447833.1_pt1 | contig 13580 bp, 15 predicted proteins | sample 811421 | NCBI WGS metagenome assembly MDTG01 (sample SAMN05326645, study PRJNA326480) | marine metagenome | isolation source: seawater | place: Pacific Ocean: South East | collected 2011 | reverse complement strand
TGATATTTAATAATTTTGAACATATATAGCAGAAACACGCATAGAGTGTATTTAAAATTTATGTCTATTCAAATTAATTATAAAAATAATAGCTCGAAAAACCTTAATGCCAATCTTGTGCTATTTTCAGATGAAAAATTCAATATAAACCACCTAAAAAAATATATTTCTAGTTCAGAGTTTTCCTATATTGACGGTTTATTAAAAAATAGCGACTTAAATAAAAATTCATTTGTTTTTGAAGTCAACTCAAAAAAGAAAATAGTATTATTTTCAATAAAAAAAAATATCAAATTATCTGATATAGAAAGTTTGGGTGCTGAACTTTATGGACGTATAAATTATGGTAAAAATAGCCAATACTTTGTAAACTCTGATACCGTTATAGGTAATTATGAAAATTTTATTGGTCATTTTCTCCATGGATTAAAATTAAAATCTTATGAATTTAATAAATATAAAACAAAAAAAAAAGAAAGATTAATTTCTATTACTGTTTTCGGAAAAAAAAATAAGATCTCTGCTACAACTCAACTAAAATTCAAAGCTTTAGAGGAAGGAACTTTTTATGCAAGAGACTTAGTTTCTGAACCAGGAAATATTCTACATCCTGATGAATATGCAAAAAGAATAGTTTCATTGAAAAGATTTGGATTAAAGGTTGTTGTGTATGATGAAAAAAAATTAAAAAAACTTGGAATGAATTCTTTACTTGGAGTGGGACAAGGAAGTATTAGAGGATCATATCTTGTGACCATAGAGTGGAACGGAGCAAAAAATAAATCAAAACCTTTGGCATTTGTTGGTAAAGGAGTATGTTTTGATACAGGTGGTATTTCTCTTAAACCAGCAAAGTTTATGGAAGATATGACCTATGACATGGCAGGATCTGCGGTAGTTGTTGGTTTAATGAAAAATTTAGCATTACGAAAAGCAAAAATAAATGCTGTAGGTGTTGTTGGACTAGTAGAAAATATGCCAGGTGGTAATGCTCAGAGACCTGGTGATATTGTAAAATCTTATAGTGGAAAAACTATTGAAATATTAAATACAGACGCAGAAGGTAGATTAGTTTTAGCAGACGCACTCACTTTTACTGAAAAAAAATTTAAACCAGAGTTTATGATTGACTTAGCAACTTTAACTGGTGCAATTATAGTTTCTTTGGGCTCAGAATATGCTGGGCTTTTTTCAAATAGTGATAAGTTGTCAAAACAATTATTAGATGCAGGTGAAAAAGTTGAAGAAAAACTTTGGAGAATGCCGTTACACAAAAATTTCGATAAACTTATAGATTCAAAAAATGCTGATATGCAAAATATAAATTATGTCGGCGGTGCAGGCTCAACAACTGCAGCACAATTTTTAAAGAGATTTATTTTAAACAAGACACCATGGGCACATCTAGATATAGCTGGTATGGCCTTTTCTAAGTATGGAGGAGCTTTAAATTCAGGTGGTGCAACTGGCTATGGGGTAAGATTATTAAACAAACTAATAGAGGATAATTATGAGTAATTTAGAACAAACTTTATCGATTATAAAACCTGATGCTGTCGAGAGAAATTTAGAAGGTGAGATAAAAGAAATTTTTAAAAAGAATGGTTTCACAATCTTAAAAGAAAAAAAAATTCAAATTGAAAAATCAGAAGCTGAAAACTTCTATAAAGTTCATGAAACAAAACCTTTTTATAGTGATTTATGTAGTTATCTTTCGTCAGGTCCAATAATTGTAATGGTTCTAGAAAAACAAAATGCTGTTATTTCTAACAGAGAATTAATGGGTGCGACCAATCCTAAAGATGCTGATGAAGGAACTATTCGAAAAAAATTTGGAATTTCTATTGATAAAAATTCAGTGCATGGATCTGATAGTGTTGAAAATGCTAAAATTGAGATCGATTTCTTTTTTAGAGATTAAAAATTTTTAATATTGCTTTAGGATAAAGCTCATGTTCTTCCTTTAAAACTCTTTTAGCAAGTTTGTATTTATTATCATTTTTTTTAATTTTAATTTTTTTTTGTAAAATAATTTTACCAGAGTCCAATTTTGAATTTACAAAATGCACAGTACAACCTGAATATTTTTCATTATTGTCTATTGCCCTTTGATGAGTATTTAAACCTTTAAATTTTGGAAGTAGAGATGGATGAATATTTAAAATTTTTTCTTTAAATTTTTTTATGAATTGTTTTGATAAAATTTGCATAAAACCCGCAAGACAAATAAATTTAATTTCACTTTTTTTTAAAATAGAAATAGTTCTTTTTTCAGCTAATCTTTTATTTTTAAAATTTATTATTTTAGTCTTTATTTTAAAAAGTTTTCCATATTTTAACCCTTTTGATTTAAGATTATCTGAGATTATAAGATTTATTGAAATAGGTGCTTTTTCAAGTTTTGAGAATTTGATGAGTGATTTTAGATTTGTGCCATTTCCAGAGATAAAAACTGCAGTTTTAATTTTTTTAGAGCCAGTTAATTGAACCATTTAATTTTACTTTATTTTTTCCCTTCAAAATTTTTCCTATAACATAAGGCTTATAATCTTTTGTAAAATATTTTTTTATCTTTGAAAGTTTTTTAGGATTTATTATAAGACAAAAACCAACCCCACAGTTAAATGTTTTTAACATCTCTTTTTCAGACATACCATTTTTTTTTAACCAATTAAAAATATTCAATGTTTTTATTTTATTTAAATTGATTTCAGCAACTAAATTGTCTGGAATTATTCTCTTTATATTATCAGCTAATCCACCACCTGTAACATTAGCACATCCATTGATTAAATTCCCATGGATTAATCTAAGAACTTCTTTAACATAAATTTTTGTTGGTTTAAGAAGTTCTTTTTTTAAATATTTATTTTTATTTATATTTATCTTCTTCTTTTTAATAAAGTAACGAATTAAAGAGTAGCCATTAGAATGAAGTCCACTAGCTGGTATAGCTAGTATAAGATCATTTTTTTTAATTTTTTTTTTATTTAAAATATCTTTTTCACCAACAACACCAACTGCAAAACCAGCTATATCAAATTTACCTTTCTCATAGGTGCCTGGCATTTCTGCAGTTTCTCCACCAACTAATTCACATCCAGAAATTTTACAACCTTTTACTATCCCACTAATAATAGATCTAAGTTTCGACAAATTAATTTTGTTAATAGAAATATAATCTAAAAAAATAAGGGGTTTGGCTCCTTGCACAATTAAATCGTTTACACTCATTGCTACGAGATCGATTCCAATAGTATCAAACTTATTTAATGTATTAGCTATTTCAATTTTTGTTCCAACTCCATCAGTACATGCTACTATTTTAGGTTGTTTTACGTGTTTTGGGATATTTGATATCGATCCAAAACCACCAATATTGGAAAACTTTTTTTTGCCTTTTTTTTTTGCTGAAACTGATGAGATATAATTTACAAATTTGTCGGCAGCATTAATATTAACGCCACTTTTTTTATAGGTAAATAAGTTTTTATTCATTACTATAAGGTATGAAAAATTATAAAGTTAAACATGTAGAAGTTTTATATATTTTTTTTGTAACTCTATCCTCAATTATATTTTTTTTTTCCACAACTAAACTTGAGGCAAAATCTTTTGATGTAAATAATATAGAAATTTCTAGGCCATTTGAGATAAATTTTAATAAAAATGAAGTTATTGATGAAGGTTTCAAAAAAGGTTTTTTAGAGTTATTATCACTAATTGTAAATTCAAATGATCAAAAAAGAATTAAAAATGTCAAATTAAATGAAATCAAAGCAACAATCGAATCTTTCACAATTAAAGAGGAAAAATTTATCGACGAAATTTATTATGTAAATTTAGGAGTATCCTTTAATAAAAAAAAAATTTATAAATATTTAGAATTAAATAATATTTTTCCATCAATTCCTAAAAAAAAAAATTTTCTATTTATTCCAATAATTATTGATGAAAATGAAAAAGATTTATTAATTTTTTCTAAAAATAAAATTTTCAAAGATTGGAATAATTACACAGAAAAATTTCATTTAATCAATTACATTTTACCTACTGAAGATCTAGAAGACATAAATATTATAAAAGCTAAGTACGAAAATATTGAAGAGTATGATTTTAGAGAAATACTTGAAAAATATGTTTTAGATAATTCAATAATTGTTCTAATTTTTAAAAATGAAAAAAATGTCAGAATTTTATCAAGAATATCAATTAAAAATAATGTAATTCTAAAAAATAATTCATTTATAGACATTGATATAAAAAATGATGATGAAGTAAAAAATTTGATTAAAGAACTAAAACTTATCTATGAAGATTTTTGGAAATCCTCAAATCAAATAAACACTTCAATTAAATTAGTTTTAAAAATTAAAGTTGACAATTCAAATAATGACAAAATTTCAAGATTTGAAAAAATTCTTGATAAAACAGATTTAATTTATGATTTTTATATATCAAAATTAGATAAAGATTTTACTTTTTATCAAATAATATTTAACGGTACCACCAACGAATTTCTTAAGTCAATGAATGAATATGAATATAATTTTGATACACAAAACAAGTTATGGATATTAAAGTGAAAGATATTAATCAACAAATAATAAAATTTAATTATGAAAAAAATTTTCACGATGAAGATTTTTATGTTTCAAAAAGTAATGAGCATGTATTTAAAATTTTAAATACTTGGCCAAATTGGGAAAAAAATTTATTAAATATAAGTGGTGAAAATTTTTCAGGTAAAAGTCATTTAACTAATATTTTTATTAAAAAGTTTAAGGGAGTTAAATTTGAGGCCGAATCTTTTAAAAGTAAGCATTTGAAAGAAATTAAAATCCATCAAAATATTATTCTTGAAAATTTGGTCAATAGTATAGATGAAAGGTTGATTTACTCTTTAATCAATATTATTGAACAAGATAATAAATATCTTATTATTACCTCAATCAAGCCAATAGTGGAAATGTCTTTTAAATTGAATGATTTAAAATCAAGATTTAGTAATTTTATTTTACAACGTATAGAAAAACCAGATGACGAAATGATATTCGCCTTAATTTTGAAAAATTTATCAGATCGCCAAATTTCATTAGACAAAAAGTTGATAAATTACATAATTAAAAGAATAGATAGATCATATAGCAAAATATTCGATTTTATATATAAGATTGACGAAGTAAGTTTAAAAAAGAAAAAATCGATTGATTTTAAAATAATAAAAGAAGTTCTGGAGGAATGATTGAATAAATATAGAACTCATAATTGCAATGAATTAAATAAAAAAAACATCGGAGAAAAAGTAATTTTATCAGGATGGATAAATAAAAAACGTGACCATGGAAATCTTTTATTCATAGATTTAAGAGATAACTTTGGAATAACACAGTGTATAATTGACAAAGACAATTCTTTTTTTAATGAGTTAGAAAAAGTTCAATTAGAAACAGTGATAAGAATAAATGGAAAAGTAATTGAGAGAACTAAAGAAACATTAAATAAAGATATTAAGACTGGTGAAATAGAAATAGCTATTGAAAATTTTGATATTTTGGGAGTGTGTAAAGAATTGCCAATGCCAGTTTTCAGTGACCAAGAGTATTCAGAAGAGATAAGATTAAAATATAGATTTTTGGATTTAAGAAGAAAAAAAATTCATGAAAATATTATTTTAAGGTCAAAAGTAATTTCATTTATTAGAGATGAAATGAAAAAATTAGGTTTTCTAGAATTTCAAACGCCGATATTAACTTCATCTAGCCCCGAAGGTGCTAGAGATTTTTTAGTACCAAGTAGGTTGAATCCTGGAAAGTTTTATGCACTTCCACAAGCCCCTCAACAGTTTAAACAATTAGTAATGGTTTCTGGCTTTGATAAATATTTTCAAATTGCTCCATGTTTTAGGGACGAAGATGCAAGAGCAGATCGAAGTCCTGGAGAATTTTATCAGTTAGATTTAGAGATGTCATTTGTAGAACAGGAAGATGTATTCAATGTATTAGAAAAACTTTTAATAAATACTTTCAAACAATTTTCAAATAAAAAGTTAGTTTACGATAAGTTTCCAAGAATTTCATATGCTGATGCTTTATTAAAATATGGAACTGATAAACCAGATTTACGGAATCCTCTTATAATAAATGATATAACCGAAATCTTTCTAGGAGAAGATGTTTCATTTGAGATCTTTAAAAAACTAGTAAAATCTGGTTCTCAAGTTAGATGCATTGTAACAGAAAATACTAAGGATAAACCTAGAAGTTTTTTTGATAATATAGATAAATGGGCAAAAAGTGAGGGAGCGTCAGGTTTAGCTTATTTTACAATTGAAAAAGATAAAGAAGTTTCAGCCAAAGGTCCTGTAGGAAAATTTTTTTCAAAAGAAGCCATAGATCAAATAATGACAAAAACTCAAGCAAAAATAGGCGATAGTATCTTTATGGCCTGTGGTAAAAAAAAGGATCTAGAAAATATAATTTCTCAAGCAAGAAATAAGATTGCAAAAGATTTGAATTTGATTGATGAAAACTCTTTTGCTTTTTGCTGGGTTGTAGACTACCCAATGTTCGAAAAGGATGAACAAACAAATAAAATTATTTTTAGTCACAATCCTTTTTCAATGCCACAAGGTGATATAAATAAAATTAATTTTGAAAAACCATTAGATATATTAGCTTATCAGTATGATATTGTTTGTAATGGCGTTGAACTTTCCTCTGGTGCTATTCGAAACCATATGCCAGATTTAATGTACAAGCTCTTCTCTATTGCAGGATATGATAAAAAACAAGTTGATGAAAAATTCAGTGGAATGATTAATGCCTTAAGCTATGGTGCTCCGCCTCATGGTGGTATAGCGCCAGGAATCGATAGAATAGTAATGCTTTTAGCTAATGAAAAAAATATAAGAGAAATTACAATGTTTCCCATGAATCAAAATGCTCAAGATCTTATGATGAATGCTCCTTCAGAAATAAGTTCAAAACAACTAAAAGAGCTTAATTTAGAAATTAAAAAAAAATAGTTTATTTTTTCCCTTTTAAACTTATCTTTACATCAGATAAATCAACGAGATTTTTTTTATAATTACTTCTGACAAAACCTTTACTTGTTATATCTTTAACAATTTTTAAAAGTTGATTTTGATCTTCTGAGTTTTCATCTAAACTAGGTCCATCATTAATTCCTATCGCAGGTGTGTGAGCTAAATCTTCTCTATTTTGATACGATATAGCTAACTCTCTAAAAATATAATCTAAGATAGAGGATGCACTTAAAATCCTGTCATTTCCCAATACTTTTCCTGAAGGTTCAAATTTTGTTCCAACAAAAGCACTTATAAACTCATCAAGAGGGACCCCGTATTGTAATCCTAGAGAGACTGCAATTGCAAAATTATTCATCAGAGCTTTTACAAGTTCACCTTCTTTACTTGTATCAATGAAAATTTCTCCAATTTTTCCATCCTCATATTCACCTGTATGCAAGTATACCTTGTGATCTCCAATAGTTGCTTTTTGAATGTATCCTTTTCTTCTATCAGGCATACTGAATCTTTTGCTATTTTTCTCTGAAATTTGGTTTGCAGATTGAATTACTTTTTCAATGTTTTTTGAATTTTGTGTATTGTTATCTGACACAATATCAATCTTTTTATTAATCACAGTTTTGCTATTTGTATCTAAACTTTTTGTTTTTCTATTATCAAGTTTAACCTCAAGAACTTCAAACTTACCATCATCTCTTTTCTCAAGATTCTTTAGTTCAGTTTCATTAACGTTATCTAAGTAGTGATTTACTTTAAACGTACATGTGTAATAAGTTTCTACCAAATATTTAGCCATTTAACCCCAATTTTTAAAATTAATTTGAATAATGAATCAATTGATTTATATACAAATTCAAATTTTAGTCTAATTTAATTTATACAATTTTGAATTGAAATATTAAATTTTTTTATGTTGACACTTTTAAGAAAAATTTTCACATGGTGGAATCAAGATACATTTGGAACAAGATTAAAAACTATTTTATTTGGAAAACTAGTAGGGAAAGATTCTTTCGGCAATAAATACTATGAGAGTAAAAATGGTAAAAGATGGATAATTTATTACGATGAAATTGATGCTTCTAAAATTCCAGTAGAGTGGTACTCATGGATACATTTCACACCTAACAAAATTGAAAAAGAACATGAACTTAAAAAATATAATTGGCAAAAACCTCACAAACCCAACCTGACTGGAACTGAGTCGGCATATTACCCAAATAAAGATAAAAATGTTAATAAAAAAAAATATAAAAGTTGGAAAAATTAAAATTAATTTTTTATTGTTTTTTTTAATTTTTTTATTTCCTTTTTTTTCTAATGCTAATTCTCAAAGTAATTTAGAGGGAAATTTTACAAATATTAAAGTTTTAGACAAAATAAGCTCAAAAAATAAATTATTAAAACTTGAGAATGGTAAAGAAATTCGACACAAAGATCTCTTAATAAAAAGCATAAAATGTAAAAATTCCGAATTTGATGATAATCCAGAAATAACGGCCTATATTCAAGTTAAAGATACGACAAAAAAAAATAAGAATAATGTCTTTGTTTTCAATGGCTGGATATTTTCATCGAGCCCATCTATAGCACCCTTTGATCATCCAGTTTACGATATTTGGCTTGTAAGTTGTTATTAGATGATTTTTTCTTTATCAAGCCAGCTTACATTAAAGTCTGAATCGATAAATTTCTTATGATTTAAAAGTCTTTTATGTAGTGGAATCGTGGTTGTAATTCCCTCAATAACAAATTCATCTAAAGACCTATTCATTCTCTGAATAGCTTCAACTCTATTTCTTCCATGACAAATAAGTTTACAAACCATACTATCATAATAAGGTGTCACCTTATAACCTTGAAAAATGGCCCCATCAACTCTTGTTCTAAATCCTGATGGTTGATGACACATTCCGATTACACCGGGTGAAGGTTGAAAGTTCTTGCTTGGATCTTCTGCATTTATTCTACACTCTATCGCATGTCCTCTAGGGTTAATATCTGATTGTTTTAGAGCTGTTTCCCCAGTAAACGCAATATTTATTTGTTCTTTAATAATATCGATACCTGTAACCATTTCAGTCACAGGATGTTCAACTTGAACTCTTGTATTCATCTCTAAAAAGTAAAATTTTCCATCTTCATAAATAAATTCAACAGTTCCTGCACCCTCATAACCAATCTTACTTACCATTTTCACAGTTTTATCAAAAAGTTCTTTTCTAATTTCATCATTTAAAACTGGGCTAGGTGTTTCTTCAATTAACTTTTGATGCCTTCTTTGCACCGAACAATCTCTCTCATGCAAATGAACAGTTCTATTTTTTCCTGCTAAAATTTGAACCTCGATATGTCTTGGATTTTGAAAAAATTTTTCTATATACACTTCATCATTACCAAAATATTTTAAAGCTTCAGATTTAGCTGTCGAAAAGAGTGTTTCAAATTCCTCCTCTTTTGTAACAATCTTCATTCCTTTTCCACCTCCACCACCAGAGGCTTTAATGAGAACAGGAAAACCAATTTTTTTGCATATTTCTTTTGCCTGATTTGCATCTTTTACACCGCCCTCAGAACCCTCAATAACTGGCAATCCATTTTCTTGAGCAATCTTTTTGGCCTGAATTTTATCTCCCATCATTTCAATGTGTTTTGATGAGGCGCCAATAAATTTAATATTATTTTGTTCTAGAATTTTTGCAAAATTTGAATTCTCCGATAAAAAACCATACCCAGGATGAACCGCTTCTGCGTTTGTTAAATCAACTGCAGATAAAAGAGCTGGAATATTTAAATAACTATTTGCTGGTTGATGAGAACCAATACAAACACTTTCATCAGCTAATCTTACATGCATACTATCTCTATCAACGTCAGAGTGGACAGCAACAGTTGATATACCCCATTCTTTACAGGCTCTAATTACTCTAACCGCTATTTCGCCACGGTTAGCAATTAATATCTTTTTAAACATTATTCTAGGATTACAATTGTTTGACCAAACTCAACAGGCTGACCATCCAATACACATATTTCTTTTACCGTTCCATCAGCAGTTGAAGGAACATGGTTCATAGTTTTCATAGCCTCGACTATCATCACCGTATCACCTTTTTTAATTTTTTTACCAATTTCAATGAATTTTTTTGCACCTGGTTCGGGTGCGTGGTAAGCAGTTCCTATTATCGGTGAAGTTACTTCTATACCATTTTTGTTTGAGCTTTTATTTTCTTTAGATTGACTTTTTTGATTAACGACGGACTCATTCTGACTTTTGATTGAAATGTTATTTTTAGAAACTTTAATTTTAGTATCTTTTTCAGTATATTCCAACTCAGTAAGATTGAACTCATCTAAGTAATCACTTAATTCTTTAATAATTTTTTTATCAATTTTCATTTTTTAAAAGTTTTTGCATCGAAATTATGGCTAAAATATAACCATCAATGCCTAATCCGAATATACCTCCTGTAACAATATCACTTATTAAGGATTTGTGCCTAAATTCCTCTCTTTTATAAATATTAGATATATGTAATTCAATTATAGGTTTTTTAAAAATTTCTAGGGCATCTCTAATAGCTACCGAGGTGTGAGTAAATGCAGCAGCATTAATAATTAGACCATCATATTTTTTTCTAGAGTTTTGAATTATACTTACTAATTCGCCCTCAATATTAGACTGAACAAATTCTACATCTAAATTTAAATCTTTGGATTTTTTTTGACAATTTTCTTTTAAATTTTCAAACGTAGTAGATCCATATTGTGATTGTTCTCTCTCACCTAATAGATTAAGATTTGGACCATTAATAATAATTATTTTATTATTCATTAATCATTTATATACGATGAAAAAAATAAACAAAATAAAAATTAAGGTAAATGGTAAGGTAAAATTAATTAATAAAAATGTTTACTTAATAAATCTTATGAAAAAATTGAAAATCCCCTTAAATAAAGTAGCCATTGAGTTAAATCATGAAATTGTTGATAAAAAAAAAATAAATAAAATAAATATTAAAAATAATGATAAAATTGAAATAGTTCATTTTATTGGAGGAGGTTAAGATTGGCAAAAGATAGATTCATAATCGCTAAAAAAAAATTTAACTCAAGACTCATTGTTGGTACTGGAAAATATAAAAATATGAGTGATTGTGCTAAAGCAATTAGATTATCAGGGGCGGACATAGTAACTGTCGCAGTAAGAAGGGTAAACATTACTGATAAAAAAAAACCCATCTTAATGGACTATATTGATCCAAAAAAAATTACTTATTTACCAAATACTGCAGGTTGTTTTAATTCCAAAGAAGCTTTGAGAACTCTTAGATTAGCTAGAGAAATCGGTGGATGGAAATTAGTAAAATTAGAAGTTTTAGGTGATAAAAAAAATCTATTTCCAGAAATGATTGAAACACTCAAGTCCACTGAAATTTTATCAAAAGAGGGTTTTAAAGTTATGGTTTATTGTAATGATGATCCTTTAATGGCCAAAAGATTAGAAAATTCTGGTGCAGTTGCTATCATGCCATTAGCTGCTCCAATTGGCTCAGGTTTGGGAATTCAAAATAGAGTAAATATCAAAATTATTAGAGAGCAAACAAAGTTACCTTTGATAATAGATGCTGGTTTGGGTCAAGCTTCAGATGCTACTATTGCAATGGAACTAGGATGTGATGGTGTCCTTGTCAATACTGCAATCGCAAAAGCAAAAAACCCATTTAATATGGCTGAAGCTTTTAAAAATGCTGTAATAGCTGGAAGGCAATCTTTTCTTTCAGGAAGAATAGAAAAAAGTTTAATGGGCGCTCCTTCATCACCAAGTGATGGAATTATCTAACTTTTTTAAAATATTTCTTTTTCCTAAATGTTTTTTTTTTGAATTTTTTTTTATCTTGAATATTTATTACGTTGTCTTTTTTTTGTTGATCTAAATTTTTCAATTCTTTAAAATTTTCAATTAATTCCAAAGTTTTTTTAGACTTATTTTTTACATCAACAATATATTCAGGTATAATTAGATTGCTATCTGTGATTATATCAATTTTCATTTTATTTTTTTTTTCAAAATATGTTAAATCATCAATAAAATTTTCTTTTAAAAAATCTGAAATTTTTTTACAAACTTTTAAGTCAACAAATTTAGCTTTATTTAAAACTGCTTTCAATTCTACTAATTTTAATAATCTCTGAGCAAAAGACTCATCAGTTAAATTAATCTTCCATTTGACTGCACTTTCTCTTAATCTTTGTCTAGACATTTCTAATAACCCAAAATTACTAATTCTGCCAATCTGAATTCTTGCTCGATCTGATCTACATTTTTCCTTTAATCTTCTTTCTACCAATCTTCTATTTCCATAGCTTAACATATCAATGAAATCTATTATTATTAAACCCGATAAATCTCTTATTTTTATTTGTCTAGCTATTTCATCAGCTGCTTCTAGATTTGTATCAAGAGCAGTGCTTTCTACATTTTTTTGTTTAATAGAACTCCCTGAGTTAATATCGATAGACACTAAAGCTTCTGTGGGGTTTATTACCAAATAACCACCAGAATTTAATTTTACTTCTGAGTCAAAAATTTCATTTAATTTCTGTTCAATGCCTTCCTCTATAAAAAGAGGTATTTTTCCTCTGTATTTTTTTATTTTCTTTACATGCGAGGGCATTGTCATTTTTATAAAATTTTGAGCTTTTTTGTAGCCCTCATTTCCCTCTACAATTATATTGTTTGTTGTTTCATCATACATATCTCTCAAAGTTCTTTTAATAATTTCACTTTCTTGATGAATTAAGGAAGGGGCAATTGAGTTTATAGCGTTATCTTTAATTTGATTCCAAGTATTTATGAGGGTGGTAAGATCATGGTTTATTTCATTTTTTGTTTTATTACATCCAGCTGTTCTAACTATAAGACCCATTTCTTTAGGTATTTCAATTTCATTTAGAATTGATCTTATTTTTTTTCTGTCAGCAGGGTTAAAAATTTTTCTTGAAATACCTCCACCCTTAGAAGTATTTGGCATCAAAACAATATATTTTCCTGCAATTGAAATAAATGTGCTTAAAGCTGCTCCTTTTTGACCACGCTCGTCTTTTATTACTTGAACAAGAATTACTTGATTGGGTTTAATTACTTCTTGAATTTTATATCTTTTAAATTGAAATTTTTTTTCATTTTTCTTATCTTTATCATCCTCAAAACTCTCTTTATCTTCAGGTTCTTTTTTTTCAATAGGGTCATCTACTTCAAGTTTTCCCTCAGCTAAATTTTCCTCTTCTTTAGCTGCAACTTCTTTTGAAAGTTTCTCCCTTTCTTTTTCTTCTTCAATTTTTATTAACTCTAAATCACTTTTTGGTATTTGATAATAATCAGATTGAATATCGTTAAATGATAAAAACCCATGTCTTTCTCTTCCAAAATCCACAAAAGCAGCCTGTAGAGATGGTTCAATTCTACTTACTTTTCCAAGATAAATATTATTTTTAATTAAATTGTTTTTTAAACCTTCGTATT
>MDTG01156922.1_pt1 | contig 13580 bp, 14 predicted proteins | sample 811421 | NCBI WGS metagenome assembly MDTG01 (sample SAMN05326645, study PRJNA326480) | marine metagenome | isolation source: seawater | place: Pacific Ocean: South East | collected 2011 | reverse complement strand
CCATAGGCGGCAATTTTTTCTCGCTGTAAAAATTCCATGAGTTATTCACGACTGCAAATCGCACTCGCCATTTTCGCTATGGCCATCGGAACCTTTTCGATCGGCATTGGTGAATTTGTCATGATGGGGCTTCTTCCCAACGTAGGGGCTGACTTTAACACCACCGCTCAGCAGACTGGTCACCTGATCAGTTTATATGCGCTCGGTGTGGTAATAGGCGCTCCCCTTATCACTTTACTAGGTGCACGCATCCCTCGTAAGCCACTGATTATCGCTTTAATGCTGGTGTACGCACTCAGCAATTTACTCAGTGCGCGCGCAGATAGCTTTTTGGAACTGCAGCTTTTCCGTTTTATCAGTGGCCTACCTCACGGAGCCTATGGCGGTATCGTGTGTCTGATGGCTGCTGGGCTAGTTAATAAGTCTCAACGAGGCATGGCGGTCACCATGGTAATGATGGGCTTGACCATTGCAATTTTAGTCGGTAACCCGCTCGCTACCTGGTTTGGCCAATTGCTGGATTGGCGCACCGTGTATATCGGAGTCGGTGTTGTGGCATTAAGTGCGGCGATTTTAGTCGTTGCCTGCGTACCACAGCCCAAGCAAGCATCAGCAACACGCGTACGAACCGAACTACGCGCGCTAAAAAATAGTCAAGTATTACTCACTCTAGCTATCGGTAGTGTAGGCTTTGGTGGCATGTTCGCCGTATTGAGTTACCTCTCGCCTACCTTACTTGAAGCAACACAAGTGCACGAATACTGGATACCCATTGCATTACTTATCTACGGCTTAGGTTCGTTTACCGGCAGCATTGTCGGCGGTAAACTGACTGACCTTAACATGAAGTGGGCAATTGCAGGTGCTTTAACTTGGGCTATCGTTGTGCTGGCTGTTTTTCCCCTCAGCATCTATTCTCTCTACACTATTTTGCCGATGGCATTCTGCTTGGGTACTACTGCAATGTTAGTGCCTGCACTGCAAGTCAGACTCATGGATGTAGCCGGCGAATCACAAACACTTGCTGCGTCGCTCAACCATGCAGCCTTTAACATTGCCAACGGTTTAGGTGCCTTTTTAGGCGGCTTATCGCTGAATACGTCTCTAAGCTGGCAAGCAACGGGCTGGGTTGGTTGCTTATTAGCACTCGCGGGCCTTATGGTGTTTACCATCACCAAATATCATAGTCGCAAAAGTTCAGTACACTTAAGTTTGTAGATATTATGAATATTTTCTCGATGTTTTTAATTGGCTTAGCAATGTCAACCGATGCCTTTGCAGCGGCAATCGGTAAAGGTATTGCTATGCGTAAGCCAACTCTCAAACAAGCATTAAAAATAGGTGTCTTGTTTGGTGTAGTCGAGGCGATTACGCCGATGCTGGGTTGGTTATTGGGTAAAGCCGCTGCGCAGGTCATTTCAGAGTACGATCACTGGATTGCGTTGGCATTACTCAGTCTGTTAGGCCTGCACATGATAAAAGAGGGCCTGTCGCCAGACGATGATAAGGACAGTGAAGTTGACCCAACCCAACAACCCTTTTTTAAGCTATTTCTGACCAGTATTGCCACGTCGATCGATGCAATGGCGGTCGGTGTGGGCATGGCATTTCTTGATGTAAATATCTTCCTTGTTGCCGTGATAATAGGCTGCTCTACCTTTGCAGCAGTTACTATTGGCGTCATGATCGGGCGTTACGCGGGTCATATTATCGGTCGCTATGCGGAAATAGTTGGCGGTATCGTACTCATCGGTGTCGGTATCGCTATAGCTGCCGAGCACGTCGGGTTACTGGGGTAACCCGACGGTTGTTTAGGCGTTTTTAGTCTTTACATAAAAGTAAATTGCATAAAAAACACACAGCCCAATCACTATCGCTAGGCCAGTAAATGAAAAGAATATCACGGGGTCTTTAAAGAACTGTTGCCAAATACTCATCGCTCTATCTCCAAACAAGTTATCTACCGCTCAGTTTAATAACTCAACCCAGTTAACCCATTGACCTAAGTCATGAAAACTTTAACTTGCAAGACAGGTTAAATGCGTTAACTATGGTTTGATGATTCGCTAATGGAGACGATTTCATGCACAAGCTTGTGTGGGTGCTGATCTTTACGAGTTGCTTAATTTGGTCAGCTTATCATCCGAACGATCCGATGACATGGTGGTTAGAAGTGCTTCCAGCTTTGCTAGGCGCCCTTCTGCTAGCGGTCACCTATCGGCGATTTACCTTTACGCGTTTGGTATACGGTTTAGCCCTCGTACATTGCGTCATTTTAATGATCGGTGGCCATTATACGTATGCTGAAGTCCCATTTTTTGACACCCTCGGCGACTATTTTGGTTGGCAACGGAATAATTACGATAAACTCGGTCACTTTGCTCAAGGCTTCGTCCCAGCCATGATCGTGCGTGAATTCGTCGTGCGCAATCATCTTATTTTCGGGCGCTTATGGCAGTTTGTATTCATTACCTCATTTTGTTTAGCATTCAGTGCTTTTTATGAGCTAATTGAGTGGTGGGTTGCTGTGGCCACTGGCGAAGGTGCAGAGGCCTTCTTGGGTACACAAGGTTATGCTTGGGATACACAGTCCGATATGGCATTTGCGCTTATTGGCGCAACATCAGCTTTGTTGTTACTCTCAGGAATACATAATCGGCAAATTGAACAGAAGCGCTCTCTCTATGGCAGAACACAATAAACAAAACAATGAGTCTAATCTAGGTTTGAGTATGGGCATCGGCATCGCCCTAGGCACCACTATTGGTGTTGCTATGGATCAACTTGCAATGGGTGTTGCATTAGGCGTCGCATTCGGCGCCGCCTATGGCTTTGCAACTAAAAAGAAGCCTGACTCGGATGACGATAAGTCAGACTAAGCGCGCGGTAAATAGTCACCCAAATAATCATCATCAGCGAATAACTCGGCGAGAATGGCTTGCTCGGTTTGGTTCCTATCATGCTCTTTTGTCGGCAATCGAACAATTAAATGCAGCTCTTCCGCACATTGCAGTTGGATAGTTACGCGCGGTTCAACGACAGGTTGTTCGAGCCCTGTCCGATAGCTCAGGCGTGCAAAATGTCGTTTAGCCTGATCAATGTAGGGTTCGCTGTATTTTTGTGCTAATTGCAATAACTTCTCTTGCGCTGGTCGCCATTTATGCTGACGCAAAAACGGTACACTGAATGTATGTAAAACAAAGTCTTGCGAGTAACTTTCATTGATCACCGCCTCACTCGCAAACAATGAGTTAGGTAACACGATGAGTCGGCCACTACGCTGTTGCATAGCTTTGCCCGGCCCCACTTCAAGAATCGTTGTGGTCAACAGGTTCTGATCGATAACGTCGCCACGGAACTCTTTAACCTGTATGCGATCGCCGATATTAAACGAGCGCGCGCCCCCTTTAATTAGAGCCCCCGAAACACAAAGAATCAGCTCTTTGGTAGCAATAACGAGCGCGACTGCAATAGCGACCATCGATAATGCAAAAGTCCTTAATTCATGACCCCAAATCACCACTAAGCCGAGAATTAGGATAATCAATAAAATATTTCGCAACTGGATAAGCCAGCGTCGACGCATTTCACTTGATTGAATATTGCGACGAATAAAGCGACGCAGCAAAAAGCGACTCACTGCCACAACCAAGATCAAAAGTAGTGTACTAATCGTCAGACGAATCAACGACTCGGAGTTTTTTAACTCCTCTATAAATGCATTAAGTGCCGACTGCATGACGTCTGACATAGATAACCCTCAAAAAATAGAAAATAACGTTCAACTATTATGATCGTTTATTGCAAAACTCGTGTAAATACACTGTGACAGCTATATTTTTCTACTATATTAGAAATCGTTCTAATTAAACAGGAGGTGTTTCATGGCATCAGTAAAAACTTTATCACTCGTAAGTTTGATGGCATTAGCAAGCTTGAGTCTTGCTGCGTGTTCACAAGAATCAGCAGAAGACAAGACTGAACAAGCAATGGAGTCTGCAAAAGATACAGCCGATAAAATGGGCGATGCTGCAGAACAAAAAATGGAAGAGGCCGGTGAGTATCTCTCGGATTCTGCTATTACTGCAAAGGTTAAAACGGCTCTGTTTGACAACGGCGGCTTAGATAGCTCAAAAATCAGTGTCGAAACTCGGAATAAAACCGTTTATTTAAGCGGTACTGTAGCGACCGAAAATGATGCTGAAACCGCCGGTCAATTAGCTGAAGGCGTAGACGGTGTTGAAGACGTTGAAAATGACATTGTAGTAGGCAACTAAGCTGTTGTTGCTTGAGTTTCGAGCCCGTTTAAACACGGGCTCGTGCTTTTATTAACGTATTGCGCGGTGTCAGTTCGCGATCACAAAATGCCTCTAACGAAACCTCGTAGCCCTGCTCCGTTAGAAAAACAGCTCTATCGAGCAATAACCAACGTTCAATATATGGCTGAAACTTCAACCTTACCTGTTCTATCGCCTCAGTAACTTCAAACCGTTGCTTACCTCTTGTCAGCCAGTAGTCAGCATCAAAACTTGAGTTGAGACTCACCCCATGTTGCGCTGCAGCCCACCGACAAAAATCCTCAAATGAGCCCATAAAGATTGCTTTAGATACGGAGTTGAGCGGTCGGTAATTTGGATCATTCAGCTGTTCTTGACGCCAAGACTCATAACCCAAGCGCCATACAAGCTCCGTATGACGTAGCCCTCGCGCTCGTCTACCTGCTGTCACAAGTCCCTGAGCTGCGAGCCTTAACGCGTTTTTATTGAGCTTCAAATCACATTGTTGCGCAGCCTTTGATAACGGCTCGTAGTGTACCTGTCGAGTCAAATGATAGCAGCATGGCGCCACGTAAATGTCCCGCACCTGCGCCTCACTCGCGTGCCCCAACAACCTAATATGTAAGTCGCCGCACGCGTGCAGTGCCATTGCCGTTCGACTGTTGCGAAGTATTTGCTGAATCTTACCATCACCCGCCGTCGCCAATACATCCTGCTGAATAAACGTTTGTGGCAACTGGTGTTTCAGTGCAAGCTCAGAGCCTTCCGCACACAGCGCAGATTGCCATTCAATACTGGTTACTGGGCGTTGCTGGGCCAAACTCAATAATCGCCCTAAGTGCCCCTTGCCAGCACACCACTCTATGGCCATCGCTTGGTGCTCCGGTACCTGAGCAATAAACGCTCGCACTTGCGCTAGTTTGCGGCCTTTGATGCCTTGGGTAAGCCAAAATGGCGGAGACGGTTCCGAGGCTTCATTCGGTTCATATGGCCAAACGGGATCAACTAATAACCGCATGCCCTCAAGTGTCCTAGCTAGCGTCGACTCACCTTCCCACGGCCATTCGCAGTGTTCGAATGCAACGATGTCCCAAAAAGCCCTGCTATCTGCAAGCGCCTGACTGTATTGCTCGAGCAGTTCTTTTAAGTTCACAGCATTAACCTAATCAATGACCCGACACTATTTTATCTTACTTGATAGCCATTCTTCCAGACAGCCTGAGGCTCTAGTAAAACCTGCATCCCCTGCTCAGGTGATGAGTCAATCAATACTATATCGGCGCGTTGCCCCACCGCCAATCGTCCTCGATTGTTAATTCTCCAACGACTAGCCGCGAGCGCGGTCGCTGAATTAATCGCATCTTGCCAGTTTACGTCTTGTGCTTCGAGCCACATCAGCTCTGCAATCAGACTAATGCCGTGTGCGGTACCTGGGTTGGGCGCATCGCTCCCCACCAGTACGTCAATCTCGCTTTCATTAAGCAGCCGGGTGTTAGTTTGTAAGTTATTATAAAATGAGGTTGATGCCATAGTCGCGCCACCACCGCTTAAATTATTTGCATTCCCCTGATTAAAACAGTCTCCACAGGCGGGCAATAGTACCTTTGTATTAAATTCACCGTGCACTAGGTGCTCATAAATAATGTTGGTTGGCACGACAAATACCTGTGAATCTTCCATTACACCCATCAATTCTTCGCTCATGGGCTTATCAAAAAAACCATGCACCAAACCATCAGCGCCGGCAGCAACGGCGTGCTCTGCAGAAAGGTGGTCGGCGATATGCACCACGGCTAACACCTGCTGAGCATGCGCCGCTTGAATAACACGCTGCAGTTGTTGATAACTGATCGATGGGCGGTGAGGGTAAGCAGCGCCTTCTGCGGTGTACACAATCTTAATAAAGTCAGAACCCTCAGCAATACGTTCCGATACAGCCGCTTCGGCGCTATCATTGTCAGCAAGCGGGTGAGGGCTAAACCCGAACTGCGTTCCATGCCCCTGCGGCGCAGTAACCAGCCGGCCAGCTCCCCACATATCAGCCTCCTGCTGCAATTGTACTGAGCTCCGTTGTTGCCGAGCTTTAACTAACTCACTTGGATGCCCGAATAGATCAATCACCGTTGTCACACCAAAATCAAGTGCTTGTTCTCGCGCCTTACCCCACGCGTGAACATGGCTATCAATCAGTCCAGGAATAAGCCATTGGCCCGGCTTGGTGGGGTAAACGCGCTGATTAGTGTTCGGTGGCTGCGAATCAACGCGTACAATAACACCCTCTTCGACCGACACGTAATGCGCTTGTAACACTTTCTCACCATCGAATACATTGATAGGCCCAACGGTAAAACTATTCTCTTCGACCGGCGCAGGCTCAGGTAATAACCACAATAACGCAGCCACAACAACAACGCCGACGATCCACGGAAGTTTACTCATGATTGGCTCCCACTAAAGCGTCCAGATAGGCCTTTCAGCACTGCCATCATGCTGACACTGAATAGGCACAAATAAATAATATGCCAATACCAACTGACCTCATCGGCCTTTCCGATGACCGCATAACCTAATTGCACTAAGTGATAACTCGGCAGCCCATAAGCGACCCATTGCACCCAATCAGGCATTAAAAACAGAGGAAACCATAAGCCAGACAGCAGCGCCATGGGCAGATAAATCAGGTTAACGACACCGGCTGCAGCACGATCAGCGACTAAGGCTCCAATGAGCATCCCTAATGCAGCGAAAGGCAACGTACCTAACGTAAAAATCAGTGTTAAGAGTCCCCACTGCCAAAACCATAACCGGACACCAGCGAGCCAAGCAGACTCGATGTAAAGCAAGAGTAGGATAACTGCAGAAAAAACGGCACTATTGACGAGCTTGGCAAAAATAAAGCTATTGAACTTCATTGGCGATAATAGCTTTAAGGTGAGCCATCCATGAGTGCGCTCACTCGCAATACTCACCGCAAGGTGAAAAAACGGCGGACCCATAATCCCAAAACAAGCATATGAAATAAGAAGGTAATCACTATGACCGTTGGAAAAATCCACCATGATGCCAAAAAAGAAGTAAAACACGACCGGAAACGCAAACGCCGGTAGGTAAAAACTAGGCGATCGCAATAATACCCGCATATCCATTTGAGCTTCGACTAACCATTGGTTCATGACGCGTTTTCTCCTATCAATGTGGACATCAATTGTTCTAAAGACATACTTTTTATGGGTAACTTCTCGGCGGGCGCCTGTTTACGCAAGAGCACCACAGAGTCAGCCAATTGATAGGCTTCTTCTATGTAGTGCGTGGTTAAAATAATGGCGACACCCTGACTTTTCAGTGACTCAATACAACGCCACATCTGTTGTCGTGTATTCAGGTCCATCCCAACGCTAGGTTCATCCAAAAACAATAATTGCGGTCGGCCGATGAGTGCGAGCGCAAACATGACACGCTGCTGCTCTCCGCCTGACAAGACAGCAAAACGCTTGTCTAATAATGAACCGATAGGTAGCAGCTGCTTTAACTCCTCGATATCGACTGGATTGCTGTAATAACTTCGATATAGCGTAATCTGCTCGTGTACAGTCAATTGCCCGTTCACAGCCCCCACCTGCATGACCACGCCCCAGCGCTGCTTTAATGAGGGACTCCGATACTTGCTTGGCTGCTGTTCATCAAACAGGCCAATTTGGCCCGCGTCTGGAGCAGTCAGTCCAAGAATGCAGCGAATCAGTGTTGTCTTACCGACGCCATTCTCACCTAGCACCGCAACGACCTCACCACCGTTAACATTCAAAGAAAATTCGCTTAATACGGGCGTGTTAGCGTAGGACTTCGATAAATTTGTAATTGATAGAACCGTCATTACTCACCTCCATTTTCTGCTAGCTTAGTGAGTTACCCCGAACGGAGGCAGTCATCTTTGTCATTTTATTGTGATGACAATTGTCACTAGCATGAAATGAAGGTTCGTTTCATAATGCGACTATGAAATTAAAACAGCCGCAGCTTTCTCTTGAACGTAAATACGCTTGGGTTTACCTGATGAACCTGGGCTTTTTCGTCGTGCCCATGTTTCTATACCCGTTCACGGTATTAGAATACGTCGCTATGACCGCCGCACTTTTAGGCTTTGTGGCAAGCTATTACTGGGCATTCAGTGTCTCTTCAGCCCACATGTTGAAGCCGATAATCATTATGTATGTGATCGCATGCGCGATTACGCCCATTAATCCCGCATCAATCACTATGTTCGCCTTTATTGGCTTTTTCCTGGGGTTCGCCTATCGCCTGCTACCCGCTCTATTGGGGCTAATCGCTGTGGTACTGACGCTTGCGTTGTTGCACTACTATGTCGTCGATACGTGGTCTTGGTTTGTTTATTACGGCGCAATATTAAGCGCTGCGATCCTTATCATTGGACGTGTCGAGCGCGTGCGTCAAAAGCACTTATTGAGTCAGCAGCGCACGGATTTAGAAATTGAACAACTCGCTACGACGCTAGAGCGTGAGCGCATTGCACGCGATCTACACGATACTTTAGGACACACGCTCACGAGCGTGCTACTCAAAGCTGAATTAGCGCAGCGCCACATCCATTCTGGTCAGGGTGATGCCGCCAGTCACCACTTAAAAGAACTAACCGACATTGCACGGACCTGTTTAAAGCAAGTCAGGGAGAGCGTGACCGGCTATAAACATGGCGGTTTTGACTTTGTGCTACAACAACTCTCCGTGCGCTTACAGGAAGCTGGATTCAAAGTACACGTAGAGGGCGCGCTTACTCAGTTAAATAGGGCTTATGAAACGCCGCTGGTTCTGGCGCTCACCGAACTCGTGACAAATATTATTCGTCACAGTGAGGGTGACCATGTGTTTATAAAGCTTCAAGAGAAGGCTGCTAATACCAACATTGAAGTATTCGATAATGGATATGTGACAGAGTTCGAATTGGGTAATGGCTTGTTAGGAGTTAATGAACGTATCGAACGCCTCGGTGGGCATGTTGATATCAACACAACAAAAGGTTGCCAAGTAAAGTTATTCTTACCCGCAGCCGCAGTGGAGTCCTGACTATGAAAATATTATTGGCTGAGGACCAAGCAATGGTAAGAACTGCCTTAGCGAGCCTGCTCCGCTTGGATGGCGGTTATGAGGTCGACGAAGCCGCTGACGGACGCGAGGCTAAAGATAGTCTTGAAAACAACGCTTACGATTTACTACTGACCGATATAGAGATGCCTCACATGACCGGGATTGACCTAGTGCAGTGGGTCAAAGCTAATGCACCAACCACTAAAACGGTGATCATTACTACGTTTAACCGCTGTGGGTACGTGAATCGCGCTGTCCAAGCGGGCGTCGATGGTTTTCTACTAAAAGATGCGCCAGTCGACCAACTCATGCAGTCATTAACTGCTATTTTGGCAGGCAAACGCGTCATTGACTCTGAGCTACTGCTCAACAGCTTTAATCAAATTGATCCGCTAACAGAAAAAGAACGCAAGGCACTCCGACTAGCCGCCGATGGATTGGCAACATCAGCGATTGCCAAGCAGCTATTTATTGCTGAGGGCACCGCACGTAACTATCTATCGGAAGCGATTGCAAAAGTCGGTGCTAAAAACCGCGTCGAAGCGGCTCGTATCGCTCAGTTAAAAGGATGGTTATAAATTATTAACTGGGTACCGTTAACCACAAACTCCCCATGAGCAATAAAGTTAACGTTATAATTGGTACGAATAATGCCGTCGAATGCTTCTTCATAGCGCCCCCAATTTGTTGTTATTTTTGTTAACGTATTGTTATAGAAAAAGATTTCTCACGTGTCAATGCTTTGTACATCGTGATACGCTTGAATGCGCAACCTTTTAGGCCCTATTTTTCAGAAAAAGTTCAATTTTTATGTATGATCACGCATCTGAAATAGCTAACGCTGCTGACTTGCTGCGTGCCAACGCCCCGTTGACATTGTTATCAGGCGCAGGACTCAGCACCGATTCGGGCATCCCCGCCTACCGTAATGCTCAAGGTCAGTGGGTTCACGCGCCACCCATGCAACATCATGACTTTATGAATAATGATGCGGCGCGAAAACGCTATTGGGCGCGTAGCCTGGGCGGCTGGTTAAACTTATATCATGCGCAACCCAACCGCGCACATCAGGTTATCGCACAGTTTCAACAACACGGGTTAATAGATACCGTTATTACGCAAAATGTCGATGGGCTTCATCAAAAGGCGGGCAGCTCAACGGTGATTAACCTTCACGGATATGCCAACGACATTGTCTGTATGACATGTGGCGATCGCTCACCTCGTTTCGAGTTACATCAACGCTATGCCCAGCTTAATCCGCAATTTAATCAATCTGCCACGGTCATTAAACCGGATGGCGACGCAACACTGTCAGCACCAACGGATGAGTTTCAGCTCATCCATTGCGATCAGTGTGGCGGAATCTTAAAACCTGATGTGGTCTACTTCGGCGATAATGTACCCAAAGCACGAGTTGAAGCCTGTTATCAAGCCATTGATAACAGTGCAGGCTTGTTTGTCGTAGGCTCCTCTTTAAAGGTTTTCTCGGGGTTCCGCTTTGCCCGATACGCTCATCAACAGAATAAACCCGTTATTCTTCTTACTAAAGGCATTACTCGTGCCGATGATCTCGCTACCTTAAAAGTCGACGCAAACATCACTAGCACATTAATTCAATTGAGCCATTTGCTCATCGACTAATCATCGTCCAGTTTGTCCATAGCGGTGACGATACGTTCACTTAATTGTGATAATGCGAGTGTATTATCATGCAAAGAATCGGCTTGGTCAGATGCATCATCACACAGTTCACTTAGCGTCTGAACATTAGCACTTATAGAGTCTGTAGCACGATTTTGCTCCTGTGTTGCATCCCGTACGGCCGCTATTTCGTCGCTAATAGCAGTAATCATCTGCAACATGGTCTGTGCTTGGCTGATACTGCTATCCGCGATGCTTTCCGCGTACTTTGACGATTCAAGCGCTTCATCGGAAGTGTTCGCTGACTCGGCGATTAATGCGCGCAATTCTTCGGTCATACTCGTGATATCTTTGGTCGATTGCTGGGTTTTATGCGCTAATGCTCTCACTTCATCAGCAACGACCGCAAAACCCCGTCCTTGATCACCCGCCCGTGCTGCTTCGATCGCCGCATTCAGCGCTAATAAATTAGTTTGTTCAGCAATATTTTCGATAATCACTACAAAATCATGAATTTTAGCAGCGCTTTTCTCAACTTTATCAAAGCTCACATCAAACCGAGAAACAGCTGCGGTCAAGGCTTTTAGTCGCTCAAGCAGAGACTGAAACTGCGCATTAGAGCTTTGACTGAGTTCACTTACCTGCTCGGCATTTTCATTGACACGATCAATGGATTGGGCCACTTCGGACATACTTGTCGATACTTCTTCTGTTGTCGTCGCTAACTGACTCGACTGCTCATTCAGTCTATCGGAAGTCAACCGCGAGCGGTCAGAGCTTTTCGAAGTCTGCTCTGCCAGTTTATTCAGTTGCTCCGCCGAGTCATCGACCTCTCTTAAGATACGTTGGAAACGCTTCAACGCTCTACTTAAATTACGTGCGATGCGCCCAAATTCATTTTCCTTATCCAGATCAACTCGAGCATCTAAGTTACCATCACCAATCGCTTGTGCCATCTGCGAAAGTTCGGTCAATCCAAAGCGTAGACTACGACGAACCAATATAAACAGCAGAATGGATAACAAAATAAGTAAGACTATAACGCCATTGAGTAGCACCGATGCACCAACAAGTGTGCTGATCAAAAAACAACATGCGAGCAGCAGAACGGCTAATAGATTAATGGTGTTGAGGGTATTTACAGGTAACTTTCTAAACGTCATTGATACGGCTCATTAATGAATTTTCAACAAGTATGATGACCCATTGTTGAGCGACCGCTATATGTTTATTGTTATAAAAAGCAGATGTTTCTATATTTTAACCGAATATGCGCAGTCATGAGGGTCGATGCTTCAAAATAATTGAAAACTCACTAAAAAACTAATCAAAAGAACACGCGAACGCACTGTTCGGCGAAGATTTAGCCATCGAGTACGTTTTAAATACAAAAACGCAGGCTGATGAAAGCCTGCGTTTATCAGTTAGTTAAGGCAATCTTGACTATGGATTATAGAAAGCATCCAGTGTTACGCCACTGAAGCTTTGATAAGCACGAATTCCAATATGCCAAGTACCTGACTGTGGATTCGAGAAGCTACAGCTTTCATTATTGCCACTTAAATAAGGACGACAATCGTAACTATTGGTTCCGGGTTGGCTTCCATATTGGACATATAAGTCGGCATCACCTGAGCCGCCTGAGATATCAATATCTAAGCTGCTCATACCCGCAGGTACTTCAATCGTATAACGCACCCAGTTACCTGTTGATGCGGAAAGGTCGCTGACACTGCCGCCACCACCGGTCGCGCCGCCATCACCCGGATCTCCCGAGCCGCCGCCCGAAGCGCTGGTTACTGCACTGCTGGCATCGACAATACCGGTGCCACAACCACTACAACTTCCGGGAAAGCTGCGTGCTGTTTGCTTCAAAATGCTCTCAACATCATCTGGACTAGCACTCGGATTAGCTTCTTTAATTAATGCGGCTACACCCGCTACGTGAGGCGTCGCCATTGAAGTTCCTTGACTATAGCCGTACGTATCACTGCCTGGTGTGCTACTGCCCGAGTTGTAGGTAGAAAGTACACCATTCGGATCATTGGCGTAAGACATTGCGCCACCCGGTGCAGCAACATCCACGTTAGAGCCGTAGTTAGAGTAGTAAGCTCGGCTTCCATTTCGGTTAGTCGCCGCAACGTTCACCACGCCACTACAGTTACCTGGGTTATAATTGGTCGAGTTGTCATTACTATTACCTGACGCCACAACCACAGTGGTACCGTTACCGCGAGCAATATTAATCGCTTGTTGCGTTGCGCTCGAGCAAGTGCCTTGTCCACCTAGGCTCATGTTGATCACATCAGCTGGGTTTGCATTGCTCGGAACGCCCGATACCGAACCACCTGACGCCCAGATAATTCCGTCAGCAATATCTGCCGTAGTACCACCACATCGACCGAGTACCCGCACAGGTACTACTTTTGCACCGTAAGCAACCCCAGCTACGCCTTGACCATTATTGGTCACGGCTGCGATGGTGCCTGCCACATGCGTACCGTGCCAGCTTGAGTCCTGATCTTGAGCAGGATAGCCGTTACCGCACGCTCCCGCACT
>MDTG01056041.1_pt1 | contig 13580 bp, 11 predicted proteins | sample 811421 | NCBI WGS metagenome assembly MDTG01 (sample SAMN05326645, study PRJNA326480) | marine metagenome | isolation source: seawater | place: Pacific Ocean: South East | collected 2011 | reverse complement strand
CTGTCGCTGACACCAGCGATCAAGGGCACCGAGTGCTGAGGGTTTGGAGACTGCGGGCAACATGTGCTGCAGGTCATCGGCCAGGGTTGCCAGCAGCAGAGGGCTGACCAGATTGTTTTCCAGCAGGTTTCCCAAGCTGCGTAGATGCTCAGGCAGGCTTGCACTCCGCCCTCGCCAGCGACGGGGAAGCATCAGCAGCAGCGGTATTAAACGTTGATGGTGCAGATCGCCGAGCAGCTCTTTGAGAAAAGCTTCACGACTAATGCCGCGGCGCAAGTTGCTCTGCTCCAGTGCTTCATCAAGCCCGATCAGAGGAGCAAGGCCAGTGCCGTCATCAGCGGACTGGCCCCAGGTTGAACTGAGCCTGAGCTGATCGTCTGACATGGCTCAGGCCTTATGCGGATTGCGGATCAGGTTGCCGAAGCAGCCAGCCCGGTATGACGGATGAGAGCCGCGCTGGTCGCATCCCTGCCACGGAAGCGTCGGTACACCTCTGCAGGCCGCAGGCTTCCGCCCAGGCTGAGGATGGTGTTGCGGAAACGTTCACCTGTGGCAGCAACATCATCGTCTTTCTCCAGGCCCACCTCTTCAAAAGCAGCAAATGCATCGGCGCTAAGCACTTCTGCCCATTTGTAGGAGTAATAGCCAGCGGCGTATCCACCGGCAAAGATGTGGCCGAACGCGCAAAGGAAACGGTCTTCCTCCACGGGCTGCAGCACGCTGGTCGTTGTGGCGATGCGGCGACGGAACTCATTTGGGCTGATCTTCAGCTCCGGGGTCCATTGGCTGTGGAGGCGCAGGTCGGTCAGGGCGAAATGAACCTGTCGGAGGGTGCCATTCCCCTGCATGAAGGTGCGACTGCTGCAGAGCTTTTGGTAATCGGCTTCAGCTAAAGGCTCTCCCGTCTGCCAGTGGCGAGCCATCCCCATCAGGGTGCTTCGATCGAGACACCAGTTCTCCATGAACTGGCTGGGAAGCTCAACTGCATCCCACTCCACGTTGTTGATGCCGGCCGCTTCCGGGTGCTCGACCGTAGTGAGCATGTGCTGGAGGCCATGGCCGAATTCATGAAAGAGGGTTTCCACCTCTTCGAAGCTCATCAGGCTTGGCGTGTCGCCTGCGGGAGGCGTCTGATTGCAAATCAAGTAAGCCACCGGAAGGGTGAGATCGCCGTTGGCATTGCGCTGACGGCTCAGACACTCATCCATCCATGCGCCGCCGCGTTTGCTGGCTGGACGGCTGAAAGGGTCGAGATAAAAAGCTGCCAGATCCTCACCGCCGCAGTCCATGACGCGGAAGAAGCGCACATCCTCATGCCAGATGGGCGCTTCACCATCTGCGGGCTTGATGCGGATGCTGAACAGGCGTTCGCAGAGGCTGAATAATCCCTCGAGCACTTTGGGGAGAGGGAACCAGGGCCTTAGGGCTTCCTGATCGAGATCGAAACGTTCGCGTCTCAGCTGCTCGGCCCAGTGACTCACATCCCAAGGGGCTAATGCATCGGCTTCGGCCGCACCATGACTCTGGGCGCATTCACTCAGTTCCTGGAGTTCCTGTTGCGCCACAGGCATGGCTGAAGCTCTCAGCTCTTCCAGCAGCGACTCAACCGCAGACACATCATCCGCCATCTTTGAAGCAAGGCTGAGTTCCGCCCAATTGGCATACCCGAGCCGTGATGCCTGCTCACGCCGGAGCTTCAGGATCTCTTCGATCAACGGCGCGTTATCCAGATCGCCATTGCTGGCGCGGCTCACGTGTGCTTTGTAAAGGGTTTCACGCAGGGTTCTGTCTTTGGCGTGGGTGATGACAGGGATGTAGCGCGGCATATCCAGGCCCAGACGCCAGGGGCCTTCTGCAGCGGTTGGTGCCAAACCATCCGTGGATTGATCACCAGCTTCTGCGGCAGCTGCGGCCAGGATCGCCAGGGCACGCTCTGGAACTCCCGCAAGCTGTTCCCGCTTCTGGATCAAGAGGCTCCAGGACTGCGTTGCATCCAGCACGTGGTTGCTGAAACTGGTTGAGAGAGCTGCGAGGCGCTCACTTGTGCTGTTGAAATCAGCCTGCTCGGCTCCTCTCAGACCTACGCCGCGATGCTGCATTGAGAGAAGCTCAGCGTCGAGGATGCGTGTCTGTGTGCCGTCTAGCGGTTGAGCTGGGGATGCTTTCAGTCTGCTGAGAGCTTCATGCAGAACCTGACTCTGGCCGAGGCGATTGCTGAAGCGCACCACCTCGGGTTGCTGTTTCGCATGAGCCTCACGTAACTCAGAGGTGTTGCGGACTCCGCTGAGATGACTCACTACGCCCCAACTCCAGCGAAGACGTTCACCGAGCTGATGCAGGCTCGGCATCAGCTCGTCCCAGTTCAGAGGGGAGGCCGCGGCGAGACGCAGCTGCAGTGATGATTCCAGCGCCTCAAGCTGACTATTCAGCGCGGTCAGCAGGGCTGGGATTTCGCTGTTGACCTGCTCAGCGTCGATGACCTCAAAACGAGGTAGGCCTTCGCCGCGCAGCAGTTCGGGGGTGCTCATTGATGATCAGCCGGTGGGGAGAAGGGCACGAGCAGCAACAACGGTGTGACTCGCCAGATCGGAAGCAAGGGCATCGGTGGAAGCCTCATAGAGATCCATAGCGATCCGAGGCCAGATGCCGATCACCAGTGTCGGGACAAGCAGTGTGAGTCCTATTACTACCTCCCGAGGACGCATGTCCTTTACGAAGGCGAGGGCAGGGATTCGTGGTCCAAAAAACACTCTCCGGCACATGGACAGCAAGTAAATGGGAGTGAGAACAAGCCCAATAGCTGCCAGAACGATGGTCGTGACTCGGAAGAAGGTGGTGAAGCTTTCCTGGCTGGTGATGCCGAGGAACACTGTGATCTCGCTGATGAAGCCGCTCATGCCCGGTAAGGCCAATGAGGCTAGGGAGCTGGCAAGGAAAAAGGCGAATGTGATCGGCAGAGCTTTTGCCAGCCCGCCCATGTTGGGGATCGAGAGTGTCTTGGTGCGCTCGTAGAAGCAGCCCGTCACGAAGAACATCGCCGCTGCGATCAGACCATGGCTGATCATCTGCAGCATGGATCCGCTGAGACCTAGAGCATCCACGGCTCCGATCCCTACCAGCACGAAGCCCATGTGACTCACTGAGCTGCAGGCAATCCTGCGCTTCACGTTGTCCTGAGCGAAGGCGTTGAGAGCGCCATAGACAATGTTGACGATCCCGAGAATGATCAGAGCCGGGGCAAGCACCAGATGGGCTTCCGGGAGCATCTGCACGTTGAAGCGCAGCAGCGCGTAGCCGCCCATTTTGAGCAACACACCGGCGAGCAGCATTGAGACCGGAGCGTTTGCTTCGCCATGGGCATCTGGCAGCCAGGTGTGCAGAGGGAAAATAGGCAATTTCACACCGAAACCCACCAGGAAGCCCAGGTAGCAGAGCAGGCCGAAGCTGCCTCCAGAGGAGCGCTGGGCCATCTCTGTCATGTTGAGGGTGAAGCTGTCGCCAGAGTTGGCAATGGCCAGTCCGCTGATCAGGATCAGCAGGGACGCCAGAGCTGTGTACAGGATGAATTTGGTCGCTGCGTACTGACGGTTCTGGCCGCCCCAGATGGCAATCAGCAGATACACCGGCACCAGCTCCAGCTCCCAGGCCAAGAAGAACAACAGAAAGTCCTGGGACAGAAACACCAGGGCCTGTGCGGAGGCCTGAACGAGCAGCAGTGCGAAATACAGCCTTGATTTATGGGTGATGTTCCAGCTGGCGGCCACGGTCAGCAACGTGACCAGACCGCTAAGCACGACGAGTGGAGCTGAAAGTCCATCGGCTCCCAGGGACCACTCCAGACCAATGGCAGGGACCCAGTTGACGCGTTCCACCAGCTGTAGCTGACTGTCCAGCGGGTCGTAGTGACGGCTGAACGCAGCGATCATCAGGCCGAGATCAGCCAGCAGAACGGCAATCGTGAAATTGCGTGGGATCGGTGAGGTGTTCTGGTCTTCTCCGGGGAGAAGTGGCATCAACAGCGCTGCCGCTGCAGGAAGCAGCACAATCAGCGACAGCCAGGGGAACCCTGAGTCGGACGCAGCCGACAGCGGCAGGTTGGCGTCCATGGAACTCCCAAGATTGTGATTGAACTTATCAGCTCCGGGGCCTCTCCTGAGTACTTCTACCCAGCTATGGCCTCAGCCTCCGTCCTTGGGCTGCCAGTGGCTGCCTGCTGTTTGAAGGCTCAGCAGCGGCGCGCGACTGGCAACACCAACGGATTCCCATGCCTTCACCATCGCCTGGCTGACGGCCGCACCACGCTCTTCGCAACAGAGGGCCAGGATGCTTGGACCGGCACCACTGATGGCACATCCCCAGGCCCCTGCAGCCAGTGCGGCTTGCTTGACCTCCTGACCGCCTTTAATCAATCTCCAGCGATAGGGCTCATGCAACCTGTCGTGCATCCCATCCGAGATCAGGTCGCCATTCCCGGTGCGCAATCCCTGGAGCAGAAGTGTGAGTGCACCCAGGTTGACCACCGCATCGCCCACAGGAACAGCCTTGGGCATGGCGCGCCGCGCTTCACTGGTGCTCAGCCGGATCGCTGGAATTGCCACAACGGCCTTGACGCTGTTCATCCATTCGCAGCGCACAACGCGCCAGCGTTGGGAGGCGGCTTTGGCCGTCATGCAGAGGCCGCCCAGTAGCGATGGCACGACATTGTCTGGATGCCCTTCGATATCGATGGCTAGCTCCAGCAGTTTCTCCCGACTCAAAGGTTCTCCAACCAGGGCGTTGGCCCCAACAAGTCCAGCCACGATTGCCGTCGCACTGCTTCCCAGTCCTCTGGCGGGAGGGACAGCAAGACGCACCCTTGCCTCCAAGGCAACCGGTTCTTCCCCGGCAGCTTTCCAGACCCGCTGAGCAGCTCTGTACACGAGATTTTCAGCACCGCCTCGCAGGTGAGAGCCTTCCTGTCCTTCGATGATCAGCTCGAAACGCTCTCCGTGGCCCTCGATGCGTCGCATCGTGAAGCGGTTATTGAGATCCAGGGCGGCGCCAAGACAGTCAAAGCCCGGCCCGATGTTGGCTGTGGTGGCTGGTACATCCACCACCACGGTCTGGCCTATGCGCGGCTGCGCCATCCCTGCTGCTCGGCTCAGGCCAGTGTCCCACCCGACTCCACGAGATCACGTGCGCGGCAAGCCGCACTAAACAATCCTGCCTCCGGATCGACGACCGCGCGGATGGTCAATCCTTCGATCAGGCAACGGAACCGTCCTTTGGACCGTAAAGGTTCCAGAAACTGCTTGGAGCAGAGGCCACCCAGGTTTTTTGGGGCTGTTCCCCCCCCAATCCAGAGGCCTCCGGTGCAGAGCTCCTGTAGAGCCAGGTCTCCTGCTACAGATCCATAGGCTCCAAGCCAAAGTTTCAGTGCTTCGCCAGCAAGAGGGTCACCGCTTGCGGCTGCTTTTCCGGTGCAGGACGGCAGATCCTGATAACCGGGTTGATCGGCAGTCATTGTGCGCCAGGCGTGGGCATGAGCCCTCAGGCAATGCTCGGTTTCCGGCTGACGGTGAAGCAGCCAATTCATCACATGTCCGAGACCAGTGCCACTGACAATCCGCTCAATGGACAACCGTTGCAGTCCAAGATCCTGTCTCAGCCATTGAGCGAGTTCCCATTCATCCTCGGTGCGTGGCGAAAATTCCCGGTGGCCGCCTTCGCTGGGAATGGCAAGCCATCCGCCGGCTATGGGCAATCCACGCGCCATGCCCAGGCCGGTTCCCGCACCGAGAATGGCCACAGGACCATTTTCGGTTCCACCTGGGGCGGGTGTCGCTTTGTCTCGTCCCGTCTGCAGCACCACCTGTTGTTCATCACTTAAGTGGGACAACCCATGTATCAAGACAGCGAAGTCATTGACCAGCTCAAGCCGTTCCAAACCCGTTGCAGCCGATAAAGACGTCTGACTCAATTGCCAGGGCAGATTGGTGAGCTTGGCGCTGCCCTGATGAACAGGCCCGGCAACGGCAATGCAACTGGTTGTTGGTTTTGGCAGGTCGGCAGGGGATTGATTCAAAAAATGCTTAAGCATCGATTCGAGGTCCTGCCAGTCCGCTGATCTGTAGCGGTGGCTGTGCTCTTTCTTCAGCTGTCCATCAATCTCCCTGTAGAGGCTCAGGAGTGTCTTTGTGCCTCCAAGATCGCCTGCCAGGTAGGTCTTGGCTGCCATGGGTGCGGATCAAGGCTGCTGTCTTCAGGCTGGGGCTCGCGTCGCAACTCGGCAACCAATTGGAATGCGCCCGCCAATGGATGACGAGGTATCAGGGGGTGAACGCAAAGAAATCAAGAGGTAGCGGCCCCCAGGTGGCGCTTGGCTCGGTGTTGTCATTGCCATGGCCACTGATCAGGATTCCTTCTCCGAGGCCGTGCTCGATGCGCAATCTGGCGGTCAATGTTTTCTGGTTGGCTTTTAGATAAACCGGCCCATCCAGTTCGGAATCGGACATCAGGTCATGCGCATCCCAGGCCTGATGTTGTTCAAGTTGGCGGAGAGATTGAACAGCCTGATCAGCTGTTAAAGCCATGATTCCAGCGGTGAACCAGCTATACAAAGTCATTTGCTGTTGAAGCTCAGGAATGAGTAAAGCCTTGTCTGTTGAATTGAGAACGGGTGCAGTTCTTAATCGGTTCAAGTCACTGAGTCTCATGAATGTACGGCTGCAACCAGAGCATCCTCTGATTTGTTTTTGTTGGCTTGATTGCAATAAGCGATCAATTCGTCAACAGATATCTCTCCAAGATCTCCATTTTTTCGACTTCTAAGGCTGACGGTATTGTTAGCGGCTTCTTTAGCTCCAATTACCGCCAATACTGGGATTTTGGCTTTTTCTCCATTGCGAATCAGTTTGCCGAGTCGCTCGCCTGATTCATCCACAGTGGCTGCGATACTCTGGCCAAGTAACTTTTTCTGGATCGTTTCTGAGAATTCTCTTGCGTCGTCGCTCACTGGAAGAATTCTAATTTGTTCCGGTGCAAGCCAAAAGGGAAAGTCGCCAGCGTAATTTTCAATCAAAATTCCAATGAATCGCTCAAAACTGCCAAGAACGGCTCTGTGCAGCATCACGGGTGTGTGTCGAGACCCGTCTTCACCGATGAAGGTTGCATCGAGTCGATCAGGCATCGAAAAATCAACCTGAATTGTTCCGCATTGCCAGACTCTTCCGAGGCAGTCTTGCAGCGAGAATTCAATTTTAGGACCATAAAATGCTCCTTCACCTGGGTATAATTCCCATTCTAGATTTTTATTTTCTAGTGCGTCTTGGAGTGCCTTCTCAGACTTATCCCAGACTTCATCACTCCCCACTCTATTTTCAGGTCGAGTTGATAATTTAATGGAAATTGTTTCAAATCCAAGTGTTTTGTAGACGTCAAAAACTAGATCGATAAAGCTTGATACTTCTGACTGGATTTGATCTTCTGAACAAAAGATATGCCCATCATCTTGAACAAAGTTTCTGACTCTCATTAGTCCATGGAGTGTTCCTGATGGTTCATTTCTGTGGCAGGAGCCAAACTCAGAGAGCCTGACTGGTAAATCTTTATAGCTACGTAAGCCTTGATTGAAAATTTGAACATGACACGGGCAATTCATGGGTTTAACCGCATAGTCTCGATTCTCTGAGGATGTCGTAAACATATCCTCTTTAAATTTATCCCAATGTCCTGATTTTTCCCACAATGTTCTGTCAACGATTTGGGGAGTGCTGATTTCTTGATAACCGGACTCTCGTAGCCGTCTACGGATATATTGCTGAAGTTTTTGATAGATCGCCCACCCAGGGGGATGCCAAAACACCATGCCAGGTGCATTGTCCTGGATGTGAAAGAGTGACAGCTGGCGACCAAGGCGACGGTGATCTCTTTTTTCGGCTTCTTCGAGTTGCGTTAAATGTGATTTGAGTTCTTTTTCTGTACCCCAAGCCGTTCCATAGATCCTTTGAAGCATCTGGTTGTTGGAGTCGCCTCTCCAGTAAGCACCAGACACCTTCATTAATTTGAAATGTCGTAAGTGCCTCGTGTTAGGGACGTGAGGCCCGCGGCACATGTCTGTGTACTCCTCATGGTGATAAAGCTTGATCATCTCCCCATCGGGTATTTCTTCTACAATCTTTAGTTTGTAGGGCTCTTTTCGGGATTCAAATGCTTGTTTTGCCTGATTGCGATTTACCACCTCAACATTGACTTCGTAGTCCTTTGCTATTAGCTCTTTCATTCGCTTTTCTATGGCTTCTAAGTCTTCTGGAGTGAAGGGTTTGTCATAGGCGATGTCGTAATAAAATCCGTCTTTTATGACAGGTCCAATTGCCATTTGAGCTTCAGGATATAACTGTTTCACTGCATGCCCGACTAGGTGAGCAAAAGAGTGTCTTATGACGTCAATTCCTTCAGCATCTTTTGCTGTTAACAAACGCAGGTCAACATCCTTGTCGATGGGCATGGCCATGTCCAAGGATTCACCGTCCACCACTCCTGCTACAGCTGCCTTGGCAAGCCCAGGGCCAATCGATGCAGCTACGTCTGCGATGGTGACAGGCCCTTCGAAAATTTTGGTTGTTCCGTTTGGAAGGGTGACGACGGGCATGGATGCGTGAGTCCTGAGATCTGATCGATGGCTGCTGCTATAGCTGGCAAGCCACAGACATCCTATTAGTGGATGTACGCTCACAAATGAGTGAGGCTTGTTTCGCTTGTCCTCTGATGTTGAAGGTGGTGACTTACTGGGGTCACTTCTTGCTTCTTTGCTCGCTGATTTTGATCACTGGTTTACCAGGGGTCAAACATTGCTTGAGCAATGTCCTGATGGTGTTCTTTCCACAGGTGATCGTCTTGAGTTGGCTGAACGCCTTGCGGACGGCAAACGTTCGATCGCTGCCACGCGTTCTCTCTTGCAAGCCTCCCCAGAACCTGTCGCCGTCTCGATGAAGGCGATGGCTCCTTGGCATCAATTGGTCATGGAAGTTTGGGCTCTCTCCGCACGAGTGTCGCGGGCCTCTTCATGAGCTTATGGCCTGAGTTGTTTTGGCTGCTTTCAGTACAGCCGTGAATCATTGAGGGCTTGTTATCAAGCTCCTTGGCGCAGCTGACTCAGGTTGGTTACGTAGAAAGCCACTAGCTCGGCATGGCTTTTGACGGGTTGTCCGTACGCGCTTTGTCCGGCGTTGGTTGGAAAGGAAGCCCATTCTGGTGCGAGGCGATTCATTGCAGCTTTGGTCAGACCATTGCGATCAATCTCCTCCAAGGCTCCACGCTTCCTGACGAGGTGTAGCGCTGCCTGGTCTTGGTGCTCAGGAGCAAAGCTCGGTAAGTCGAGTCTGAGAGCCACTTCCTGCCATGTGGTTGGCAGGAACTGATAAGCCCCTGCTGCTGCACTGGAATATCGCTTGACGACAACACGTTCGGGATGACGTGAGAGGTCTTGAAACTGACCACCTCCATAAAGGGTGCGGTAGCCAAGATCGTGACCATCCTTCCAGGTGCCTTCGGCAAAGCGGATGGTATTAAGAAGTGCGCGACGCTCAGGAGTAATCGCGTAATGCGATGCGGGTTGGCCCGAGACGCTCGCCGTGCTGATGTTCTCCGTCGTGGTGTTTGCAGATCGCTGCGGCTTCAGGGCCTCGGCCACGATGCTGTTCTGCTGATTGCGTTCGCTGGAGCGCTCAGCCTGCAGGCTCTGTCCAAGGGAAAGCCCGAGCCCAATGCTGATAGCGCCAAGACCGATGACTTTTGGCGCGACCTGAGCAAGGGGCTGGATCCGTTGGGTAAATCGATGCAGCAACCGAGGTGACTCCGAACAAAGGAGTTGCCACCTTCGTCAATGGCATGGCTTGATGGCGAGGGCACCAAGGGCTCTCTTGACGCGTTGCCGTTGATATGCCTAGGCAGAAAAGCTCACTCGAATCCCGTCACTGGACTCGCGAGACCGGCCTGATGGCTTGCAACCCCTCGCTTCAGCTCTCTTTCATGGGCTGAATGCTCTCACCAGGGTTTAAGTATTAGCGAATCTTTTTAATTGATTCGTGATTGATTAGCTGGCGCTGAGGAACCCCATGGCCTCCCGCGTCCGCTTGACGGTGGAGTCAGCAACAGCGCTCGCCCGCTCGCGTCCTCTCTGCAGGACTATCTCCAGTTGACCGCGGTCCTCCATCAGCAATCGGTAGCGCGCCTGAATCGGCTCAAGAGCGGCAACGGTGGCTTCCGCCAGTAGGGGTTTGAACTGGCCCCAACCCATCTCGGCGCACTCCTTGGCCACGACGTCACGTCCATTGCCGCTGAGGATGGCGTAGAGCCCCAGCAGGTTGTCGGTCTCTGGGCGTTCTGGATTGTCAAATTCCAGTCCACGCTCAGGGTCTGTTTTGGCCCGTTTGATTTTCTTGGCAATCAGCTCAGGTGGATCTAGCAGGCTGATGCGGCTTCCCTCGTTGGGATCGCTCTTGCTCATCTTGCTGCGGCCGTCGGTCAGGCTCATGACCCTGGCGCCCTCCTTGAGGATCAGTGGTTTCGGAACCTTGAGTACGGGATTGTCAGCCTGACCGAAGCGGGCATTGATTCGCTGTTGAGCGATGTCACGGGCCAGTTCCAGGTGTTGCTTTTGGTCTTCCCCGACAGGCACCAGATCAGCGTCATATAAAAGGATGTCCGCTGCCATCAGTACGGGGTAATCGAGCAGCCCCACGGATACGTTGTCGCCTTGTTTGACCGCTTTCTCCTTGAACTGGATCATCCTTTCCAGCCAATTCAGAGGAGTGACGCAGTTCAGCAGCCAGCAGAGCTCGCTGTGAGCAGCCACCTGGCTCTGAACAAAAACAGTGGAGCGCTCGTGATCCAGTCCGCAGGCCAGATACAGCGCTGCCGTACTCAAGGTGTCTTGGGCCAATTGATTCGGTTCGTGGGGAACCGTGATGGCATGCAGGTCGACGACACAGAAAAAAGTGTCGTGATCCTTTTGCAGATCAACCCAGTTGCGGATCGCACCTAGCCAGTTGCCCAGATGCAGGGCGCCTGTCGGCTGGACGCCCGAAAGAACACGAGGCAGCCCCATCAATCAGGCCTCTGTTGTGCTGTCCTGGTTGGCACTGTCATCTGCTGCTGGTTGTTCAGGAGTTGAGTCCGATTCCGCAGCTGTTGCTGTTTCAACAACCTCTTCAGTTTCGGGCTCCGGAGCGGCGGGCTGAGGCTTGGCCGGGCGCGCGAAGGGATCTGGTCGTGATCCACGACCACCCTCTCCACGGCCCTCACGGCGTCCGCCACGGTCGTCATCACGTCGGCCACCTCCACGGTTGCCCTGATTGCTTTGGGCACGTTGAGCAGCCACCAGCTCCTCCAGCTTCCCCTCTTCGAGCATCTGGCCGAGTGCGCGCACTGCGAAGCCCAGCACGGCAACGGTTGAACGGAGATTCAAGGCCTCCTGGAGAGCTCGTGCAGAGCGCATTTCGTTGTCACTCAGCCTGATTCTGAAGCCACCGCCCTCACGGTTGCCCTGGCCACGTCCACCGCGGCCTCCTCGACCGCCATCGCGGCCGTTATCACCCTGTCCGCCCTGGTGGCGGGAATCGCTGTAGGAATCAGTCATGGCCTGGGGCCTGGAGTCAGGCGCAAGTGTGACGCATCACCGCTCTTCTGGCAGTGACTTTGACCGTTTCAGACAACTTGGCCGTGTTCGCGTGCGCCTAATGCCAGCTCCTCACGCTCCTTGCCGGCTTCGTGTGTGCCAGGCCGGATCAGCTTGTTGATCGATTGCAGGCTGCGGATTCTCTGGGCTGTATCACTGGAGGTGAGCTAAGAAGGCCAGATCTGGAGGATCCCAGTGCCGTTTCCGATGCAATTGATCCGCTCCTTGCCGTTGGGTGATGGAACCATCACATCTGGTTTGATCCGGCGCGTTTTGCTCTCGGTCGGCGTGATCGGAACCGGTCAGTGGCTGCTGTCGGAAGTGGTGCATGTTCCTGGGGGTGGGCTCGGCGTTGCTGCTGCTGCCGCAGGTCTGTGGTGGTTGTCCAGGCCTCCAAAGCAACCCAGCTTCAGAGAGCCGGCATCACTGAAAGGCTGGATTCAGCGCTGTGAAGAAGTGCTGAATCAGTTCGCGGAGCTTGAGGTGGCGCTGGGGCTTCAGGGATTGCGTTCTCCCCGTGAAACTGAGCTGCGGCGAATCGAAAGCTTCGATGCGCCAATCAGTCTCGGTGTTGTGGCGACTGAGGGATCCGCTCTACCCGCCACTCTTGAGTTGCAACAGGCATTGGCTGGAGTGAATTCGCTCGATCTCTGCCTGGCCAAGCCGTTGCCGGTGACATCCACTTCCTGGTGCTGGCCTGACGATCTGCAGGAGCTGGATGTGCTGCTGCATGTGCTGCCTCTGCCCTTGCGAGCTGCGGACCTGCTCTGGTTGGACCAGCTGCCTGCGGATCGTCCGGTTTGGCTGCTCCTGCACTCTTCAGCCGATAGATCTGCTGAAGGCCATCTGGGGGCTTTGCGATGCCAATTGCCTGAGCAATGGCATCAGTGCCTGCTCCCTTGGTCCGGTGCAGCCATCGAACTGCGTGGTGTGCTCCAGCCGGTCCGTCAACAGCTGCTGAGTGCGGAACGGGTGCGACAGGGCACCCGTCAACGCCTTCTCAGCAACCTGCATCGGTGCTGGCAAGCTGATCTTGAAACGCTGCGGAGGGAGAGATTCCGTCTATTGCTGCAGCGCAGTCAGTGGATCGTGGCTGGGGTTGTCATCGCTTCACCTGTTCCCTCTCTTGATTTGTTGGCTGTTGCCGTGGGCAATGGCTTGATGGTGAAGGAGATGGCCACGATTTGGAGCTGTCCCTGGAGTTCCGAGGTGCTCCAGGTCGTGGCCCGGCAGCTGGGCCGTGCTGCCCTGGCCCAGGGTGTTGTGGAGTTGAGTGGCCAGGCGCTACTCGGGCTGGCCAAGCTTGATGGCGCCAGCTGGATTGCCGCAGGGGCCATGCAGGGATTGAGTGCTGCTTACCTCACCCGTGTGGTGGGCGTTTCCATGGCTGATTGGATGGCCCTCAATGCCGGTGTCACTGAGCCCGATCTGGAGGAGCTCAAGCGACAGGCACCGCTGTTGGTGGCGCGGGCTGCAGAGCAGGAGCGGCTCGATCTCGCTGGGTTTGCCCAGCAGGCTCGTGAATGGATTCAGGACCGCAACCGCTGCACACCAGCCTGATTCCTGTTGACTCAGCTGGATAGCTCTGAACTGCTTCAGGTTTGTTCATGAAGCCTTCATGAAGTCGTCATGAATGAATGCTGCGAGTTGACTCGAATGATGTGATTGCCAGGTCAGGAGTCAGGATCTCCATAGCCTTGATTCGAATCACGGCTGACCCTTTGGGAAGCCTGGTTCATATCCGTTCTCTTTCCTTTCATGGCTACTGCAATCCGCAGCGGTCGCCGCGGCAGCTGGGAAAATTTCTGTCAGTGGGTCACCGACACCAATAACCGCATTTATGTGGGTTGGTTCGGTGTGCTGATGATTCCCTGTCTGCTCGCAGCAACCGTCTGCTTCATCATCGCCTTCATCGCCGCTCCCG
>MDTG01048144.1_pt1 | contig 13580 bp, 13 predicted proteins | sample 811421 | NCBI WGS metagenome assembly MDTG01 (sample SAMN05326645, study PRJNA326480) | marine metagenome | isolation source: seawater | place: Pacific Ocean: South East | collected 2011 | reverse complement strand
TTTAAAAATAATTTTAAATCTATTTCTAATTTTTTTTGATTATTTTTAGGAATTACCTGAATATAATTTGGAAATTTACCATCAATAAGTTTGGATATTAATATACTATTATTTAACTCAAACTTAATTTTTGACTTGTCATTTGAAACTTTTATTTCTCCATCGTAACTATCAAGAAGAGAGCATAGTTGGAAAATTGTTTTTTTAGGCAATATTATCGGATCAAATTCAATATTTTGTTCTAAACGTATTTTTGAAATTGACATTCGATGACTATCAGTGGCTACTGCAGTTAAATAATTTTTATCCTCTACTTCTGTTTGGTGAAAGTAAATTCCACTTAAATAATGTCTGGTCTCATCATTTGATAATGAAAATTTACATTTATTTAATAATTTTAAAAGTTGTTTTGATTTTATTACAAATTCATTTTTATTAAAATTTTCATCAGTTAATGGAAATTCAGATGAATTAATGCAGTTCAAATGAAAAATAGATTTTTCTGATTCTAATTGAAGTTTGTTTTCACTACTCAAAGATAAATTTATTTTTTTACCAGAAGAAAATTTTCTAACAATATCATACATTATTGAAGAAGTAGTTGTTGTTTTTCCTTCTGCAATTATTTCAACATCATTTATTTCATGAATAAAAATTAAATCCAAATCTGTTGCAGTAATTGTAAGTTTTGAATTGCTTGCTTCTAAAAGCACATTGGATAAAATTGGTAAAGTGCTTCTTTTTTCAATTACACCCTGGCAGTAATTTAATGATTTTTGTAAATCCTGCTGATTAATGTTAAATTTCATTTCCCTTATTATATAAAATCTGGTTTTTTAAAGTATCAATATTGTTAGTTATTTCTTGGTTTTCTTTTTTTAATCTCTCTATTGTTTTAACGGAATGTATGATTGTTGTATGATCTCTATTTGAGAATTCCCTTCCGATTTCTGGAAGTGACTTTGAAGTAAGAATTTTTGCCAAATAAATTGCTGTTTGCCTGGGCCTTACTAAATACCTTGACCTCCTTGAAGATAACATTTCATTTTTACTTATTTTATAAAACTTACAGACAGTTGATTGAATTAAATCAATTGTAACTTTATTCTCTGGCAAATTTAGTAGATCTTTTAGTATTAGTTTTGCTTCTGAAACATTTGGAACTTTATTATATATCCTTGAGAAAGAAATAATTCTATTAATTGCTCCAATAAGCTCTCTAATACTATTTTTAATCTCCGAACTTATAAATTTTTTAATATCTTCGGAAATTATAAATTGATTTGAATAGTAAATATTTAATTCATCAATTTTTGTTTTAACTATTTTATATCTTAAATCATAATCAGCATTTTGTATATCTACTACAAGTCCTCCTGAGAATCTTGATTTTATTCTTTCCTGAATTCTTGATAATTTATTTGGTGGTCTATCTGCAGAAATGATAACTTGGGACTCTTTATCTAGCAATGCATTGAAAGTATGGAAAAATTCTTCTTGCATAGCTTCCTTTCCATTCATAAATTGAATATCATCAATTATAAGAACATCGGTATTTCTAAAATATTCTTTAAACTTTACCATCTCATTTGATTTAATAGATTTAACAAATTGATACATAAATCTTTCAGCCGATATAAACATTACTTTATTATTTTCTTTTAAACTTAATCCAATAGCATTTAATAAATGTGTTTTACCCATACCAACACCGCCATAAATATAAAGTGGATTATAATGTGATATATTTTCAGTTACTTTATTTGATGCTTCGAAAGCAAGTTTATTACTAGATCCAATAATAAAGTTTTTAAAATTTTTATTAGAATCTATTCGATTATATTGAAGATAACTATCTTTAATAAAAGAAACATTGCCACTTTCTCCTTGATTTATTTTTTCTTTTTTATCTTGAGAAATTTGATCAATTTCTTTATTTCTATTTTCGTTGACGGTTAACTCGATTCTCGTAATATTTTTTTTGTTTAGTTTAACAATTTGTAAAATTTGGTCTAAATATCTTGAGGTAATCCAGTCTCTAATAAATCTAGTAGGTACCGATAATAATATGTAGTTTTTTAATTCTTCAATAAAATTAATTTTTTTGAGCCAACTTTCATAAATATCATTGCCCATTTTATTCTTCATTTCTAATTGAATTAGACTCCAATCGAGCTTTTCTATGGGCAAATTTTTAGCATCTTTGTTTAAAAAGTTTTTATTGTTCATGATAAGAAGAAATTCCAATTAAAACTATAATGCACTTAATGCAATAAAAAATTGATAAATTTTAAAAAAAAATAAAATCTGTAAGTGCATTTTTTTTCGCAACCTATTAACGAAAAATTTTTTTTTCTAATATATTAAATCTCAGCGTGAAAAAAAAAATTTATTAGTTCAAATAAAATTTTAAAAACTATATGTAGTTAATTTTTTAATAAAAAATTTACATTTAGTATAATTACCTTTGGTTGTATATAGCTGAAAATGAATCAACTTTAAGTAGTCATAGTTCAGAAGTTTAAAAATTTATTAAGTAATAATTAAAATTTTTTAAAATTTGAATCAACTATTAGTAGATTAATTTAAAGAGAATTAATTTTTTTTGTTATTCTCGAGATATTCCTTGAAGCATTCTGTTTTTTAATAATTCCAGTTTTGGCAATTTTCATCAATTCAGAATTTAATTTGGGTAAAAATTCTAGGGCTTCTTTTTTTTTCTTTGAATCTATCAAAAGACTCATCTTTTTTACCGCATTTCTAAACTTACTTTTTCTAGATTTATTGACTATAGTTTGACGTGCAATTCTTCTAATTCTTTTGATTGCTGATTTTGTGTTTGCCATAAGCGCAGTTGTATATATTGAGAATTTAAAGTGGTCAATATAATAATTGATTAATTTTGACAATTATTACAAAAGAAAGTTGACCTTTTAGAGATATTTATTTTTTGTATTTTGCCATGACAATTTTTTCTTAAACAATTTAAATTTTCTCTTTGATAAACTTTAAAATTATTTTGAAAATTACCTTTTATTCCAGAAATATTTTGAAAATTTCTTATACTTGAGCCGCCAAGCTTTATAGCTTGTTTTAAAACTAGTTTAGAATTATAAATAATTTTTTTTAAATCTTTATTCTTTAAGTTTTTTGCTTTTTTATTAGGGTTAATTTTGCAAAAATATAATATTTCGTTTGCATATATGTTGCCAATACCAGATACAAAATTTTGGTCCATTAAAAAGTTTTTGATATTCTTTTCCTTTTTTTTGAAAAAATTTTTTAAATAACTAAAATTAAAAGTAGAAGAAAAAGGTTCTGGACCTAGAATATTCAATTTTTTAAAAAGATCTTTTTTACTCTTAATTAGTTCGAAGAATCCAAATCTTCTAGGGTCATTATATACTATGTTAAAATTATCAAATCTAAATTCTATATGATTATGTTTTTTAGGTAGCTGAAGTGATTTATAAAAACTTAGATTAGTTATTTTTTTTTTTTGATTTTTTACTAAATGAATTGTGCCTGACATTCCAAGATGAAATATACAAAATAAGCTATTTGTTAGATGAATTATTATATATTTAGAATATCTTGTTATTTTAATAACTTTTTTATTTTTGAGATAAATTTCAAAATTTTTCTCAATCTTTTTCCTTAAATTTCTGTTTCTCACTATTACTTTTTTAATTATTTTAGATTTAATGTTTTTATCTAAGGATTGCTTAACAATTTCTACTTCTGGTAATTCTGGCATTTCAGACTATATTATTAATCATATATATTTAATTTAACATGCTTCAAAATTTACAAAATAAAAAAGGGTTGGTTCAAAACGTATTTGACCGTGTATACGATAAATACGACCTTATGAATGATTTTATGTCTTTAGGAATACACAGAGCTTGGAAAAAAGACCTAATTCAACTAATGAACCCTAATAAAGGAAAAAAATTAATAGATGTTGGTTGTGGAACTGGAGATATAGCCAAAATTTTTTTGGATATAATGGGCACAGAAGAAGAAGTGTTATGCGTTGATCCAAATACAAAAATGTTAAAAATTGGCCAAAAAAAATTAAAAAAGTATGCAAAAATTAAGTGGCTAGTCTCTTCGGCAGAAAATTTAAAAGTAAAAAATAATTTTTTTGATTATTATACGATTAGTTTTGGATTGCGTAATACTAAAAATTTAAATAAAGCTTTATCAGAAGCCTATCGTGTATTAAAACCAGGTGGAAGGTTTTTATGTTTAGAATTTTCAAAAATAGAAAATGCAAGTTTAGATTTTTTTTATAAAAAATACTCTAAAATAATTCCTTTAATCGGTAAATTTGTAGTTGGAGAAAAGGAACCATATGAGTACCTGGTAAACAGTATAGAAAAATTTGTTAATCAAAATGAATTAATAGAATTATTAAAAAAAAATAAATTTGAAAATTGTAGTTATAGAAATTTAAATAATGGATTGGTGGCAATTCATTCTGGATGGAAATTGTAATGTTAAAAAAATTTTATACACTCTTTAAAATTGCTAGAAAACTTGCAAAATCTGATGCACTAAATATTGTTTCTAAAATTCATAAACCACCTATCCCAATAAAAATTTTTTTTAAATTATTTTCATTTTCTTTCATAAAAGAAGATCAAATTTATTTTAATGCAAAGGAGGAAGAAAAGTTTTCAAACTCTTTGCAATCGATGGGAACAACTTTTATTAAACTTGGGCAATTTTTAGCTACTAGACCTGATATTATTGGTGAAAAATTATCCAAGCAGCTAGAAACTTTACAGGATAAATTACCACCTTTTTCACTGAATGAGGCAAAGAAAATAATTAAAAATGATCTTGGTGAAAATGTATTTAATTCTTTAATTAATATTAGTGAACCGGTAGCGGCAGCATCAATAGCTCAAGTTCATAAAGCACAAATTAATGACAAAGGAGTTTTGAAAGATGTTGCAGTAAAAATTTTAAGACCAAATATAAAAAAAATATTTAATGAAGAAATTGATGCTCTTATGCTTCTTGCTTACTTTATTGAGTCAGTTGTAAAAAAAACAAAAAGATTAAAATTGGTTGAAGTTGTTTTTTTATTGAAAGAAATTACAAATCATGAAATGGATTTACGATTTGAAGCAGCCGCAGCTAACGAATATGCGGAAAATACTAAAAATGATTTAGGTTTTAAAGTTCCTGAAATTTATTGGAATTATACTAGTCAAAATGTTTTAACTCTCGACTGGATAGAGGCTGTTTCAATAAGAGAGACAAAATTATTACAAAGTAAAAATGTTGATACCGACAAACTTGCATCTGACATCATTCAACACTTTTTGAGACATGCTATTAGAGATGGTTTTTTTCATGCAGATATGCACCAAGGAAATATTTTTATAGACGATAATAGTCAAATCATTCCAATTGATTTTGGAATAATGGGAAGATTGGATAAATTAAGTAAAAGATTTTTAGCTGAAATTCTATTCGGATTTATTCAAAGAGATTACAAAAAAGTTGCTGAAGTTCATTTGTTGGCGGGATTAGTTCCAAAAAATGTACCAATTGATGATTTGGCACAGGCTTTAAGATCAATTGGAGAACCAATTTTTGGGCACTCAGTTAAAGATATTTCTGGTGGTAGATTACTAAAACAATTATTTGAAATTACAGAAAAATTTAATATGCAAACTCAACCTCAGCTATTATTGCTCCAAAAAACTATGGTTGTAGTGGAAGGTGTGGCAAGAAAATTAAACCCAAATACAAATATCTGGGAAACCTCAAAACCAGTTTTGGAAAATTGGTTAAAAGAGACAAAAGATCCATTTAATTCATTAAATGAAAAGTTGAAAGATACAACTGAAGCAATTAAGAAATTGCCTGAATTTCCTGAATTAATAGATAAGACAAACCAAGCTTTATCATTTTTAGCTAGTGGTCAAATTCCAGAAAGTTCAAATTCTTATTTGGCATTAAATGAAAAGAAATTGGAAATGATATCTTTCAGAAATCAAACAATTATTGGAATATTATTACTTGTAATTATTGGGCTATTAGTATTTTAATTTGCACGATGAATAATTTATTAAAAAAAAAAATACTACTTATTATTTGTGGAGGTATATCTGCATATAAAAGTTTGGATTTAATAAGATCATTAAAAAAAGAAGGTGCTGAAGTAAAAACTATTTTAACAAAAAGTGCTAAAGAATTTGTTACACCATTATCTGTTGCTTCACTTTCTAGAGAAAAAGTTTATGATGATTTATTTAATCCTGAAAATGAAGCTGAAATGGATCATATTTCCTTATCTAGATGGTCCGACCTAATAATAGTAGCTCCTACAACTGCCAATACTCTATCAAAATTAAGTAATGGTGCTGCTGATGATTTAGCGTCAACAACAATTCTTGCAGCGGATAAAGATATTTTTTTAGTTCCTGCTATGAACGTTAGAATGTGGGATCATCCTTTGACCAAAGAGAATTTTAAAAAACTTAAAAATTGTGGATATAAATTTATTGGTCCTGAAATTGGAGATATGGCATGTGGTGAATACGGAGAAGGAAAAATGACTGAACCAAGTGAAATTATTAAAAGAATTGAAAATTATTTCAAATTTTTAAATAAAGATAAGAAATTGAAAGCACTAGTTACGGCAGGTCCAACATATGAATATATCGATCCAGTCAGATTTATCTCAAATAAATCAAGTGGTAAACAAGGATTCGAGCTAGCAAAATCTTTATCAAAAAGAGGATTTGAAACAACACTTATATCTGGTCCAACAAACTTAAATATAAATAGTGATATAAATTTGATTAAAGTAGAAACTGCTAACGAAATGTTTAAAGCAACTCAAAATAATTTGCCAGTTGATGTTGCAATTTTTTCTGCAGCTGTTGGAGATTTTAAGGTAAGAAAAATTAAAAATGAGAAATTAAAAAAAAAAAATAATATAAATTTAGAGCTTGAAAAAAATATTGATATTTTAAACTATGTTTCAAACCATAATTCTTTGAGACCTAAAATTGTTATTGGATTTTCAGCAGAAACAAATAATCTTGAAGAAAATTCAGTGAAAAAATTAAATACGAAAAACTGTGATTGGATTATAGCAAACGATGTATCTAATAAATCAATTGCTTTTGAATCCGATTTTAATGAAGTTAAAATATTTTATAAAGATAAAAAAATTAAAAGTGAAATATTAAAGAAGAAGAAAAAATCAGAAATTTCAAATGAAATAGTTGATAGAGTTTTGAGCCAATTAAATTAAAGTTTAATGGTAAAAGTATTATTTAAAAAATTAAATTCTGCTGTAGAAATACCTTCATATAAAACAAATGGAGCTTCTGGGATGGATTTAATGGCATTTATAGAAAGACCTATAAAATTGCTGCCTCAATCCTCTTGTCTTGTTCCTACTGGTTTATCAATAGCATTTTCCAATGAATATGAAATTCAAATCAGACCTAGATCAGGTCTTGCTATAAAAAACAATATTTCAGTTTTAAATACACCTGGCACAATCGATAGTGATTATAGAGGAGAAATTAAGATCATTCTGTTTAATCATGGAAATAAAGAGTTTGTAATAAATAATAAAGATCGTATAGCTCAAATGATTTTATCACCAGTTCATAAGATTGATTTGGAGGAAGTTGAGATACTACCAGATTCTATTAGAGGAAAAGGTGGATTTGGCTCAACTGGTAAATGAAAAAACAACTAAATAAAAATTTAATTGAAAGATTTTCGCGTCAAATAGTATTAAAGGACATAGGTATTTTAGGACAAAAAAGGATTTTATCTTCAAAAGTTTTAATAGTTGGTGCAGGAGGATTGGGATGTCCAGCTGCAGAATTTCTTACAAGAGCAGGCGTTGGATCTATTGGTATTGTTGATTACGATAAAGTAAATTTATCGAACCTACATAGACAAATTTTATATGAAAAAAAAGATATTGGTAAATCAAAAGTAACTACTGTAAAAAAAATATTAAATAGAATTAATCCTTATACAAAAATTTATTCATATAATTTTAAATTAGATGAGTTTAATTTAAAAAAAATTATTAATAAATACGACTATATAATTGATGGATCAGATAATTTTAAAACTAAATTTTTACTAAATGATTTGTGTGTAAAATATAAAAAAAAACTTGTCACTGGAGCTATTAGTAAATTCGATGGACATATTTTTAGTTTTGACTTCAAAAATAAAAATTTTCCATGCCTAAGATGTTTTTTTCAAGATGCACAGCCATCTGATGATCTTTTAAATTGTGAGGCTGAAGGAATTTTAGGAACCGTAGCTGGAATTGTAGGAACTTTTCAAGCAAACGAAGTTCTTAAAATAATATTAAATATTGGTACAAATTTAAATGGTTTCATTTTAATTATAAATTTTTTAAATTTAAATTTTAGGAAAGTTAAGTTAAAAAAATATAAAAAATGTATTTGTAAGAGATGAAAATAATTATTAATATTTTGATAATATTTTTTTTAACGACTAATATTATTTATTCAAATGAAAATGCTCAATTTTTATCACTTAAAAATAATAAAGTTAATGTAAGATATGGTCCAGGATTAGACTATCCAATAAAATATATTTATAAGAAAAAATTTTTTCCAGTAAAAGTAATTGATAAAAAAGGTAATTTTAGAAGAATAATAGATCATAAGAAAAATAGCGGATGGATACACAAAATTATGCTAATAAAATCTAAATCTTTAATTACAACATCAGAAAAAATTTTGTTTAAAAAACCTTCTTTATTTTCAAAACCAATTATCAAAATTAAAAGTGGAAGGTTATTAATTGTAAAAAAATGTATAGATAATTGGTGCAAGATTAATACTGACGTTTATACTGGATGGATAAAAGATGATAATATTTGGGGAAGTATAAAGTAAAAATTTATTTTATATCATAACGGTCTAAATTCATCACTTTTGTCCATGCTGCTACAAAATCTGAAATAAATTTAGTTTTAGAGTCTTCGCACGCGTAAACTTCAGCTATAGCTCTTAGTTGAGAATTTGATCCAAAAATTAAATCTACTCTACTTGCAGTCCATTTAATTTTATTTGTCTTGCGGTCACGTCCATTAAATAATTCTTCGTCTTTATCAACTTCTTTCCAGGTTGTACCCATATCAAGTAAATTTATGAAAAAATCATTTGTAAGTTTTTCAGTTTGTTTTGTAAAAATTCCAGTTTTGGACTTATCAAAATTAGTATTCAAAACTCGCATACCTCCAACTAAAACAGTCATTTCTGGTGCAGTTAGTTTCATTAGCTGAGCTTTATCAACTAGCATCTCTTCAGCGGATACTGTGGGCTTTTTCGAAGATCCATTAGATGCTTTTGTTATATAGTTTCTAAATCCATCTGCCTTAGGTTCAAGCAAACCAAAAGAATAAACGTCTGTTTGATCTTGAGATGCATCTCCTCTTCCACTTATGAAAGGAACATTTATTTCATGCCCGGCTTTTTTCGCTGCTTTTTCAATTGCGGCACAACCACCTAGAATAATTAAATCTGCAATTGATACAATTTTATTTTTCGTATCAAAACTTTTTTTGATTTTTTCTAAAACTTTAACAACTCTTGATAACTGAGAAGGATTATTAACTTCCCAGTTTTTTTGTGGTTCTAATCTTATTCTTGCTCCATTAGCTCCACCTCTTTTGTCCGAGCCGCGGAAAGTAGATGCCGATGCCCATGCTGTTGATACTAAATCTGAAATAGATAAACCAGATTTTAATATTTTTGATTTTAGATTTTTAATATCCTTATTTTTAATTTTATATTTATTTTTTGGAATTGGATCTTGCCAAATTAGTTTTTCTTTTGGAACTTCAGGGCCTAAATAGCAGTCTCTTGGACCCATATCACGATGAGTAAGCTTAAACCAAGCTCTTGCAAATGCATCAGCAAACTCTTCTGGGTTGTTATGAAAATGTCTTGATATTGGCCCATACTTAGGGTCCATTTTAAGTGATAAATCTGTTGTTTGCATCATTGGAAGATTTTTTTTCGATTTTAAATGAGCATCTGGTGTCATCTCAATATCGTGACCATTTCTTTTAGGTTTCCACTGATGTGCACCTGCAGGACTTTTGGCAAGTTCCCAATCGTAGCCAAATAAATTATCAAAATATCCCATATCCCATTTTATTGGATCACTAGTCCAAGCACCTTCTATCCCGCTGCTAATTGTATCTACACCTAAACCAGTTTTATAATTACTATTCCATCCAGTTGCTTGATCTTGTATTTTTGAACCTTCTGGTTCTGGTCCTTTATGAGATTCTGGAGCGGCACCATGAGATTTTCCAAATGTATGTCCACCTGCTACTAAAGCAACGGTCTCATAATCATTCATAGCCATTCTTCCAAATGTTTCTCGTATATCGTGAGCAGCTAACAAAGGATCTGGATTTGCATCTGGACCTTGTGGATTTACATATATTAGTCCCATATGAGATGCTCCTAAGGGATTTTCAAGTTCTCTTTTACCACTATAACGATTTACTCCTAACCATTCTTTTTCAGATCCCCAGTAAATATCTTCCTCTGGCTCCCAAATGTCCTCTCTTCCAGCTCCAAAGCCAAAAGTTTTGAAACCCATTGACTCAAGCGCTACATTTCCAACAAGAATAAAAAGATCTGCCCATGAAATTTTTTTACCATATTTTTTTTTTATCGGCCAAAGTAATAATCTAGCCTTATCTAAATTTACGTTATCTGGCCAACTGTTTAATGGAGCAAAGCGTTGATTTCCAGTTCCAGCTCCACCCCTTCCATCTCCTGTTCTATAAGTTCCAGCTGCATGCCATGCTAATCTAATGAATAACGGTCCATAATGTCCATAATCTGCAGGCCACCAGTCTTGGGAATTTTTCATTAATTTATGTAAATCTTTCTTTAAAGCTTTATAATTTATTTTTTTAAATTCTTTTGCGTAACTGTATTTTTTATCCATTGGATCAACTAATGAAGAGTGTTGGCTAAGAATCTTTAGATTTAAACTGTTTGGCCACCAATCTCTGTTGGAAGTGCCTCTGCCCGTTGGTTGTTTAGATGGTGTTCCAGCTCCGGTGAATGGACATTTTGATTGTTCTTTAACTATTTCGCTGCTCATAAGTCTAGTTTATAATGATTCTAAAATAGAGTCAATATTGATAGGTTGTCACATTCAATGGTGTAATGATTTTGTAATATTTGAGTTTAGTTACTATTTGCAACTTTAACTAAAACTTCTATTGACTGAATTTTTTTTCCTGGCAAATTTTTTTTAATTTTAACTTTGCATACGTCACTATCTTTTAAATCTATTAGTTCTTTTTTATTTAGATCAAAAAAATGGTGATGATTAGATACATTTGTATCAAAATAAGTTTTATCACTACTAATTGAAATTTCTTTTAAATAACCTTTATCTTTTAAAGCTTGAACCGTGTTATAAACTGTTGCTAAAGCAACCTTGTTAGTAAATTTATCTAACAGACATTTATGCAATTCTTTAATTGTAAAATGAAATGTAGTATTTCTATCAAACAGAGCCTTACAAATCTGAATTCTTTGATCCGTAAGTCTCAGATTTGAAGATCTTAATTTATTAATAAAACTGTCTTTATCTTTCATTTTTTTGCCTAATTTATAACAATTATAGAGGATTTGTATATTATAATAATAATAAATAAAGTATTAAGGTTTTGGTATATGGAAAAAAAAACATCATATAACTATAAAGAGCTTATTGATTGTGGAAATGGGGCTCTTTTTGGAACTGAAAATGCAAAATTGCCTTTGCCACCTATGCTGATGTTTGACAGAATATCAGAAATTAGAGAAGATAAAGGGGCTTATAAAAAAGGATTAATAAAAGCTGAACTAGATATAAAAGAAAATTTATGGTTTTTTGAATGTCACTTTAAGGATGATTCTGTAATGCCAGGATGCTTAGGTTTAGATGCAATGTGGCAACTGGTAGGTTTTTATTTAGGTTGGTTAGGAAATCCAGGTAAAGGAAGAGCGTTAGGCGTTGGTAGTGTAAAGTTTACTGGAGAGGTATTAAAAAATGTTAAATTGGCAACGTATGAAATAGATATGAAGAGAGTTCTTATAAAAGAAGGAACGACTGTGGGCTTAGCAAATGGTATTCTTAAAGCCGATGGAGAAAAAATATATTCAGCTGAAAACTTAAAAGTAGGATTGTTTAAAAAATGAAAAGAGTTGTTATCACAGGATTGGGGGTAGTTTCATGTATAGGAAACAATCAGCAAGAAGTTTATGAATCTTTAATAAATTCAAAATCAGGAATAACTTTTTCTGAAGAATATAAAGAATATAATTTAAAAAGTAATATTCATGGTAAACCAAAAATTAAACTTGAGGATTATGTTGATAGAAAAGTAATTAGATTTATGGGAGCTGGTTCAGCATATAATTATATAGCTATGGATCAAGCTGTTAAAGATTCTGGCTTAGAAGAAAAAGAAGTAAGCAATGTTTCAACTGGCATGATTATGGGGTCAGGTGGTCCATCAATTGAGAACGTTATTCTTGCAGCTGATAAAACAAGAGAAAAAAATCCAAAAAAAATGGGACCATTTATTGTACCAAGAACTATGGCAAGTACAGCATCGGCAACATTAGCCGTTCCTTTTAAAATAAAAGGAGTTAATTATACGATAAGTTCTGCTTGTGCTACTAGCGGACATTGTATTGGAAATGCTATGGAATTAATTCAACTAGGAAAACAAAACGTAATTTTTGCAGGTGGTAGTGATGAGGTTCATTTTGCATTGACGGCTATGTTTGATGCTATGACCGCTTTATCATCAAAATATAATGATACACCTGAAAAAGCTTCAAGGCCTTATGATAAGACCAGAGATGGATTTGTAATTTCTGGTGGAGGTGGAGTTTTAGTTATGGAAGAATATGAGCATGCAAAAGCAAGAGGAGCAAAAATTTATGCAGAAATAACTGGTTATGGAGCTACTTCAGATGGATATGATATGGTAGCGCCTTCAGGTGAAGGAGCTGCAAGATGCATGAAAATGGCACTAAGTACCAGCAAAAATAAAATTGATTATATTAATACACATGGAACTTCTACTCCTGTAGGAGACATTACAGAACTTAATGCTGTAGGAGAAGTATTTAAAGAGAAAGTTCCAAAAATAAGTTCAACAAAATCTCTTGCTGGGCATTCTTTAGGAGCAACTTCAGTTCATGAAGCAATTTATAGTTTAATCATGATGAAAAATAATTTTATTTCTGCTTCTATAAATATAAATGATATGGATGAAGGAGCTAAAAAATTTCCAATAGTAACAAACGTTGAAAAAAACCAAAATTTAAATGCTATAATGTCGAATAGTTTTGGGTTTGGTGGAACCAATGCAACTTTAGTATTTGAGAAAGTTTGATCTATGAGTCTTATGAAAGGTAAAAAAGGTTTAATCATGGGAGTTGCTAATGAAAGATCTATCGCATGGGGTATTTCACAAAAACTCGCAGAAGCTGGAGCTGAACTAGCTTTTACTTATCTTG
>MDTG01207988.1_pt1 | contig 13581 bp, 10 predicted proteins | sample 811421 | NCBI WGS metagenome assembly MDTG01 (sample SAMN05326645, study PRJNA326480) | marine metagenome | isolation source: seawater | place: Pacific Ocean: South East | collected 2011 | reverse complement strand
TTGTTCTTCTTTGATATCTTCTTCTAAATCTTTTGTGTATTTTTCATGTGTGTCTAAATGAGCAGTTGGTTGTTCACATGCCGGACATACACCTGCTTTGGCACTTTCTAAATTAGATTCTAGTTCTTGTAATTTTGTATCACTTCTGTTTATGGAAGTAGTTTTAGTTTGCAAATCATTTTTCAAAGTTTCTAACTTAGTTGTTTTTTCATTTATATCAACTATTTTTCTATGCGAATCTAATTCTGCTTTTATGTCTGTCTGTTCTAAAATATCTAAACTACTTTGTAGAGAAGCAACCTTGTCCTCTTTGTTTTTATTCCATGCTTTACTTCTACTTTCAATTTCTGTAATGTTTTGCTCAACACGTTTGTTTGCATTGTTTACTGCTGTAATTCTAATCTCTTCTTCTTTTATGCTATCACGTGTTTGTTTAAGTAAGTCTTTTAAAACTTCTGCTTTTTGACTTATTTCTGTTATACCTAATAATTGTTCAATCATTGCACGTTGGTCATTTTGCTTCATTGCAAGGAAAGGTTCTGTGTATGTGTTAAGTGCAATTAAATGTTTGAACATTGTGTGAGGGAAACCAATAATTTTTTCAATGTCTTTTTGTGTTTCTCTCATGTCTCCTTGTTGTTCATTGTCTTGTGAATCTACACCATCAATAAAAAACTTTAAGACATTAGGTCTTCTGCCACGTTCTATTCTATATTCTCTGCCATTAATCTCAAAGTCCACAGTGGTAATCATTCCTTTACCATTTGTTTTGTTTATGAGATTATCTTTACGAATGTTTGTTAATGCTTCACCATACAATGCATAACTTAGTGCATTAATAATAGTAGTCTTACCAGTACCATTTCTACTACCATCTCCACCTAGGTCTAAATTATGACCTAATACTAACGTGAGTTGTTCTGTATCGAATGAGACTGCTTGTAGGTTATTACCTACACTCATAAAGTTTTTTGCTGTTACATTTTTAATCTTAAGCAATTTCTATGTTCCTGTATATTTCAATTAACCGATCCGTTTCAACCAAATTACTTTCAATTGTTTCCAATTGTGTAATTACAATTTGGTCCACACTTTCAAATTTTATATCATCACCCTCAAAAACTTCTTCATCTTCTTTTATAGGAAGTAAATGTAATTCTCTAACATTAAATTTTTCTGCAAATGTTTCTCTTAAAAAGTTTGCTTCTTCATAACTGATACTAACATCAAGTTTAATTCTTGCATGAGTGTTTTCATCTAAATATTTTTCAGGTGCTTCTAATAACTCTCTCAATCCCATTACAACATACTTTGGACAATCGGGCCAATTTACATACTGTGGTTCTTCGTCCCAATTTAAAAACATTGCACCACGTTCGTTGTCACCAACGTCTGCATAATTGTGTGGGAAAGCATTTCCTATATAATGTATGTTGCCTTTGTATTGACGTTTATGAAAGTGTCCACTAAACACATATTCTGGATTTGATAAATCAGATGCCTTTACACCACCATGGTCTGGCATCTCTACCATTGCATTCATTTTAAAGTATGGTAACTCAAAATGTCCAAACATATATTTGCAATCTAACTTGTTAAGTTGTTTGTGTTCATCACCAACTAGCCAAGGTATAATTGCTACACCATCTTCACAGAAGTGTTCGTCAATCATAACAATGTTTGGTAAGTCTCTTGCAAATTCAATGCTGTTTAGGTCACGTTTTTCTCTGTAGTATAAATCATGATTACCTAAAATCATATAAACTTTATCAAATGCATCATTAATCTTTTTAAGATCCTTGATTGTTGCATTCATAGTTGCAATGTTAATACTTGCTCTATGATGATGCCAGTCTCCTAAAAAGATACAGGTCTCACAATCTCGTGCCTTGGCTTCTGCAATGAACCAATCCACAAAGTCGCGACAATCTTTTAGATGCTGTCTACTGTTTTGTTTTAAGCCGTAATGTATATCTGTAAAACATGCGGCCCTTTTAAAAAGGTTAGCCATATGTTTCCTTACTTGTTTGGATCGTTATCCAATTCTGCCTGAGCCATCTCTCTCATTTCTTTGAGTTCGTTCTCATGCTGAATTTGTCTTCCATAACTTGGTAAGTGTCCTTGTTCAATTAGGATGTCATCTCTAATTGTTTGATTACGTTTTTCTAAATTTAATACTCTAGTAAAACTATTATTTACAGTTGCAGTATAATATGCAAAAGGATTATCACTTTTTGCTTCATTGAACTGTAGTCCTATTTGTGCTAATTGCACTAATGCTTGTCCACGCATCTCATCAACATAAGTGTAACCTCTCCAGTTACCTCTTTGACTGTAACGTTCTACTAACTTCATAAACATCTTACCTAGTTCATTTGTGATACTACCATGTGTTGTACTAAAATGACCATTGTGCAAACCACCAATCCAGTGACTTCTTACAACTTCTCTTGGGTTTATTCCATTACTATCTAATATGTAATGTTTAAACGGTGGGAAATTTACTTTTGCTTTTGAATCAGCAACAGTTTTTGTTGTTTTCTTTCTACCTGGCTCATCTGGAATATGCTCATATGTTGATACACGAAACACTAAAGAATCAACAGCAATAGAGTTTGGATCTACTGCAAATTCTTTCTGTTTAGGTTTTTTAGTCCAATCGCCCTTAGCAATGGCTTCATCATATGCCTTTCGAGACATTTTACTTGCTCGATTGATTTGTGCTTGTTTGATGTTTGTTTTATTAATCTTTTTTACAGATTCGACAATTATATCTGGGTCAGAATAGTTTTCGTCTGCTATGTAGCAGTAACTTAATTTACTCTTATGTATCTCAGATAGAATGTCTTTGTTGTTAAGATAGTTGACTTTTCTGCCTTGTGTCATATATTCTCCTCAAAACTATCATTCGTTTATATTGTATTATACACAAAAACAACTCTAAGTCAATTGTTTTTGAATTGTTTTAATAATTAAAATACGTTTTTATTTATTATGATAAATAATTGCAGGAGCATATTATGGCAGATGATTTTATTATAGACGGCGAACCGGTAAACCGAGGGTCTACTGGAGCAAATTCTATTACAGATTTACCACAAAGTCGACAAGATTTTGGTAAATTTGACTGGAGAGCAAGAATTCGACCTAAGAAAGGTGGCGAAGATTTTGCTTACGGAACAAAAAATGCTAAAGGCGAAGACAAGCCAAGCATATTAAGTCCATTAAAAGATAGAGGTGGAATTGTATTTCCATACACACCTAACATATTCTTACAAGGACAAGTAGATTATGATGAACATAGTCAGCATGGTTCTAACTATCCGTTTTACACATACCTTAATAGTAAACCTCCTGTCCTTCCAGTACAAGGACAATTTACAGCAAACACACTAGAAGAAGCACAATACTTATTGGCAATATTCCATTTTTTAAGAAGTATTACAAAAGGGTACTTTGGAGACTCAGCAGTAGAACAAGGATTCTACGGAACTCCCCCTCCAGTATTAATATTCGAATATTTAGGACACTTTGGATTTAACAAAGTGCCTGTAATTATTAGAAGTTTTAACTTCCAATTACCAGACGGTGTAGATTACGTTCCAGTTAGATATAATCACCCTACAGCAAAAGAGACTGTAACTTATATGCCTACGGAAACAGACATCATGATAGAAATGGCACCGCAATACACGTTGAAAAAATTAAGAAAACGTTTTGACCTAAATGCATTTACGAGAGGCGAAGACTTTAACAAAGGATTTATCTAATGGCGGCATTTCACAGCAATAATAGTTTTTTAAAAAATACACAAATAACTAAATTTTATTTAGATATAAACACATTGCCAAAGATTCCTCAGTCAGCATCTGACGAACTCTATACTATTGATAGTAGATATGACAAAAGACCAGACCTTTTAGCAAATGATTTATTCGGAACAGTTCAATTATGGTGGGTGTTTGCTTTAAGAAATCCAGACAAACTTATAGATCCTTTAGAAGATTTTACTTCTGGAACAGAAATATTTTTGCCTAGTACTACAGCAATAGATAGAGTTAGATAATGGCAGTAAAAAAAGACGAACATAAAGAAGCAGTCGAAGATGTATATCTAGATGCCGTGATGGGTAACATACTGGATTACTATGAGAATACCAGTTACAACCTAAAACTGTATATGATAGGCGAAGAGGAATGGCTCAGAGGAAGTTTTGCGGCGGCACCAAACAGAACTGTAGTGTTAGCACAAACAGGTGTTACTGGTGTACAAATAGATAACTTATCATTAGACATTGTGAAAGGACCAGGCTCAGGTAATACATTTGCCACTAGAGCATCATTTACATTATTCCAACCAAGTGCCGCAGATTTATTAGACCAAATACAAGCCGCAAAATTGGCACTAGGACATGAGTACATGTTTGCAGATGTACCAATATTTTTAGCAATAGAATTTAAAGGATATAATTCAAGTATTGACCAAGAAGATGATGAAAGCATAGATGGTAAGCCTGTTCAAAGTAGTGATGACAAATTGAATGACATTGCTGGACCATACATTTATAGACTACAGATAGCAAAAGTTGGTGTAAGCATAGACAGTACTGGTAGCACTTACGATTTTGAATGTCCAGTTGGAAATAGTCATGCATTTACAGATGAATATTTCAAGTTACCAAAAGACTTAAAAGTTCAAGGTAACAGAGTTGATGAAATGGTCGAAGATTTAGAAGACCAATTGAACAGTTATAGAGAAGAAAATTTAGAAGGTGAAGAACACCATGATGAAATTGTGTTTGATTTATCTCAATTAAAAACACAATTACCAGATTTAGAAGTTAGCCATGCAGGAGCAAAAGCGGCAGAAGAAGTTAATAGATTATTGAATGCTCAAGAGCAAGGTGTAAAAACATTAGAAGAATACAGAAAGCGATTAGAAGACTCACCAGAAAGTTTTGATGGTGGAGTAGAAGCAGGCAGTGATTGGTTTTACAATCAAAATATTGGTATGAAAGAAGGTACCAGTTTAAATCAATTTTTTACAACTGTATTAGTAATGTGTGATGACTTTTTAAATAGAGCATCTAGAAAGAAAGTATTTAACGATCCTGAGATAGACGAAAACGGATTAAATCTAGAACAAACATTTACAAAGTGGTATAAGATTGAAGCATCTATATCATACGAATTAGACAAACATGGTGAAGCAAAATTTGATAGGCGTAGAGGAAAATATGCTAAGAAAATAATTTACAAACCTATTATATATGATACAGCACATCCTAATCATGAGATATCACAAGCAGAAAATAATCTCAGTGAAAAACAAACAACAAAACGTATTAAAGAAATGAATATTAAAAAAGCATACCATTATCTTTATACAGGACTTAATGACCAAATATTGAGTGCAGACATATCATATAATGCTGGTCAATTATTACTAGCCGCACCAGGTGGTGGTTATATGGGAGACATGTCAACCAATGCTAACAGTCCAACAATGAATACAGATGGTCAGCCTGACTATGATGGAAAAAATAGAGATGCAGAAGTGGCGGCGAAACAATCCGATCCTGCAGGTGTAATGAGTGCTTTAAAAGATAACAAAGATTTTAAACAAAGAGTAAAAGATGAATTATCTTTGTCCGATGATGAATTCAAAGACTTAATGAGCTCAGAAGCAAAAAGACAAAATTTAGCAGAAACAATATTGTATGTAAACAACAATGGTAAAGATCCATTGGGGTATAGAAAAACAGCACAAGGACAAGCAGATTTTCCAGTTGACTTGCCACCAGCAAATCCACAAGCACAACCATACAAACCAGAAGCAAGTGGTTATTTGTATAGTGCAGATTTATTAGAGGACTATGGTGGTTCAACTACAGTAATAGGTGAACTTGCAGGAGGACAAGCATTAGCATTGTTAAAAAGTTCTGCAAGAGCAAAAGTAAAAGATATAGATACATCTCCTAGGTCAAAATACAATTATGGTACACACGTTGTTGCAACGGGTGGTCAGACTAACGACGGCACCGCAAGTGCAACGTTGTTTGGATATATGTATAATAATGTAAACGATGCAAGTATATTAGTAGACTTAAATTTAAAAGTTAGAGGTGATCCTTGGTACTTAGGTAAGCCTATGACATACAAAGAAGCAAGAGAACATACCAATCCAAAAAACAATGAGGCGGCTGAAGTACACAATGAGCCAACTCAAGACAAGTATATAAATTATGGCGGTGGCGATAATTACTTTTTGTTCACAATGCAAACTCCTAGAGTAAGAGACCCTGATGTTGATGATGAAGACAACAACACAGGTTATATGAGCAGACAAGGTACTGCATTTTTCATAAGTGGTGTATATACAATTATGGGTGTGACAGCAAATTTTAGTGGTGGTCTTTTTGAAGTTGAATTAACAAAAGCACCAAAAGTTACAGCATTAAGTTTATCTAAGATAGACATAACGGACAATTAAGATGGGTTATAAAGCAGACGAATATAGAACCAGTAGAAAAAATCCTGTAGAAAAGTTACGACAAGATGCTGACTTGGATATGGGTATCTATATAGGTGAAGTAATTGTAACACCTAAAGACGAAAGTCACAGTGGACGTATTCCTGTTTATATTCCAATGTTATCAAAAGACAGAAACGATCCAAGAGGATACTTTAACTGTTATTGGAGTTCTCCATTTGCAGGTACAACACCTAGTGCAAAAGTAGGACCACAAAAAGAAAAATATCAAGACACAATGAAAACATATGGCATGTGGATGGTACCACCTGATCCAGGTAACTTTGTGTTAGTTATATTTGGAGATGGTAAAAAGAAAAATCCAATTATTATAGGTTGTATGTTCCCGGACCAAATGCAAAATATGGTTCCAGGTAATCCTGCAGGAACAACATTTGGAACAGATATCCCTTTACCTATAGCAGAAAAGAATAGAGGCTCAGATGATAAGAGTCAAGGTAAGAATGTTGCTAGACCTCTTAATCCTTACATTGCATATCCAATAGTAAAACAAGGACTAATAAAAGATCCAGTTAGAGGTACTACTTCTGCTGGTGCAAGAAGAGAAAGTCCGTCACAAGTTTACGGTATATTAACACCTGGTCCTATGGAACCAAACGTTGACACAGGCGCAATGGATGGAACAAATAGAATTGGTGGTCACAGTTTTGTAATGGATGACCATTTAGACCAAAGACATATTAGATTAAGAACAGCCGGTGGTGCTCAATTATTACTAGATGACACAAATGAAATTGTGTACGTTATTAATAGTCCTGGTACTGCATGGGTTGAATTAGCAAAAGATGGAAGTATTAATGTATTCAGTGATGAAGATTTAAACATGAGGTCAACGTCAAACGTAAACATTAGAGCAGACCATACAGTTAATATAGACGGTGGTAAAAGAGTAAACATAAATGCAGGACTATTAGAATCTGCAGGTAGCAATGTAGACACATTAAAATTAGGTGCAGAAACAGGCGGTGATATTTTCTTACAAGCAGGTGACACAATAAATTCATTAACAAACAAAAGTATTAAAATGGAATCCAAAGATGGAGACATTGAAGTATCCACAAAAGGTATGGTAGCATTGTATGGTCAAGGTTCTATAAAAACAAAAACGTCAGGCTCAACAACAATTGAATCAGGCGGTGATGCATTTGTAAGTTCAGGTGGTAGTGGTCATATTGTATCAGGTGGACAAAGTTTTGTAAAAGGTAGTACAGTTCATTTGAATGATGGAGGTTCCACAAGTACAGGTGTAGTTCCAGAACCAATTGAACCATTAACAGTAACAGTATTTAAAGATGAGCCAACAAGTATTCCTGTATTTGCTTATGACCATGCAAATCCTGGTAATAAAAATCCAATACCAACAGGCGGTGTAAGAAAATCTGATCCAGGTGAATTACCGGCTGATGGTCAGTATGGTGAAACAGCAGGATTCAAAGATGAACGTGGAGAAAAAATAGAAGTTGCAAGTACAACAACAATGATAACAACCAGAGAACCTTGGTTTAATCATTTAACAGAAGATAAAACTGTGCCCACAGGTTACACAGAAGACCAACGAGAAATTGATAAAGATTTAAACAGAAGATATCCACCTGCAACATCTGGTACAGGCTATGACGGACCAGATAGTGTTGTAAACGATGATGGTTCGTTTGATTTAGGCACAGGGTTTGATGGTGTATCTGGTGGCATGTTGGATCAACATGTTGGTAGTCAATATTTTGACCCGGCAACAGGTGCTCCTAAAAAGCCTACAACTGCTTTTACAATGACTCCAGATTATACAGCAATGCCAAACATGAGTTGTGATATGGCAAGTGGTGGAGAATTGGCATCTAAGTTTGAATCACAAGTTGCTCCAGTACTAACAGATGGAATTGCTTCTTCATGTCATTTTAGTGCAGATGAGGTACCATTATCATTTGCAGGTGACTTTGATGCTATACCACCAGACATGGGCGGTGCTACTGTAATGGGATATAAACATATTACAGGAGAAGCAGAAAGAGAAGCAGGTTGTATTGCATGGGGAGATGGTAAAAATTATGATCCTACATCAGAAACAACAATGTTATTTCCAAAAGGTTCTAAATCTTTATCCACTAAAGAAATTTCAGACATAGTTGCTAATTCAGGACCTAACACAGATTTATCTAAATACGGAATAGAAAAAGCCAGTGATATTATGCCTAAAAAGTTTGGTAGTAATGACCAGGCTTATGTTGTTAGAGACGACAGAACAAAGAGCATGATGTTTATAAACAGAAATTCATCAGGCATTAGCAAAGAGGCTAGTGTAAATTTATTAGCAAATGATTTATTACAGCATGGATTAGGTGTTAGAAATACAATCAAAAAACCAATGTCTTTAGGACAGGTTGCGGCTATGACTATGCTACATCATCACAATGGTCCTAGTATTTTTAAACAGCATCCTGTGATAAGTTTGTTGAACAATAGCAACAAAAGTTCAAAAAAGAATGTTGCTAGAATGTTTCTTTATGAAAAAGGTAATTCTTATGACTACAGCGGTAAAGGCTTGTTAATGAGTTACTTGTTTCAATCTACAGATAGTATGTGGCCCAGAGTGGCTGTCATCATGTCACGTGACCAAGAATGGCAATGGAAAGCCGCTGACATCATAGACTTACACAGAAAAGCAAAACGACTTAGACCTTACAATTAATTTCTTGCTTTAACAATCTTAATTCTTTTTCTAAATCAGAAACTCTAATATAGGCTCTGTATTTTCCGTCTTGTTCTTCTTTTACTGATTCTCTTAGAAAATCGTTTTCTTGTTTTAATGCTATCAAACTATTATTTGCTTGTACTAGCATTACTCTGAGTTCTTCTTCTAAGGTATTATTTAAAGATGTATTAACGTTACTCACTTACAACTCCAAAGGTGTGATGTTTAATTATATTTACCGTGTCATAACATAAGAGTACTTCGTTATGGCTCAAAGGAACTTCAATTGTTTTGCAATTTGAAAACCCTTCAGGTACAGACCTTTGAGTCAATAAAGTTAGGAGTCCATCATTGGCGGCACCCATGCCTGCCAAATCATTTCCAGAGCCTCCTTCTGCTCCAGTAGTTACAACATTTAGTATTGGAATATCCAATTCCATTTGTTGAATCTCTTTAATAAAATTGCTGTTAGGCTTCATGTTCTTAAACAATTCACTTTGTCTAAATACCATACTAAGCCAACCTGCAGTTCTACTGCCGTTCCATGGCGAACTTAAAGTAACAATGTTTTGTACTTTGTCATTTCTACTAGCAAACAAAGATGCTAGTAATCCACCATAACTGTGAGATATAATAAAAAATGGCTCAACTCCAAACTGAGCATGAGTTTGCATTTCAAATCGCTTGAGAATAATCTCTGGATCTTCCTGAGTTTGATAGTCTAATGCTATAAAATTGTGTTCAGGTAGAAAGATTTGTAAATAATTAAAACTGTGTCCGCTCTGTCCTGAGCCATGAATGAATGCTACATTAGGTAAGTTCTGCATCTACGATAAGTTTCTCCATGTCTAGAAGTTCTGATGGAATGGAGTTTTTGGGCTGACCCACCATATTGACCATTTCAAATAGTACATATTTCTTGGTGTGGTAGTCAAAAATACCGATGGAATGCACTCTTTTATTGCGGTAGTGCATCATTTTACGGAATCTAGGACCATATCCTGTAGTCCACTTATATCCGTTTGCCGCAATAAGTTTATTGGCTTTATGGGCCTGCTCAACAATGTTGTTAAACTTTTCTAAAATGTTTTTCATTTGTTTTCCTATGTATAACAAAAACACGCATAATTTCTTATGCTCTCAGTATTATGTAGTAAAAGTATCATAAAGTCAACCTTTTTTTTGGCTATATTAAAACGTGTTTTAACTGACATAGATAAATATTGATATGGCAAACATTTACAAAGGCTTTAGTACAAAGAATAGGATCAGACCACCATACACATTAACAAATGGTGAGGCTGTAAAAACTGACCTACTCAATGAACTATCTACCAGAAGAGGTGAACGTGTAATGCGTCCTGACTATGGTACAAAAATTTACGACTTGATAATGAATCCTTTGGATGATTATGTTGAACAAGAAATCAGAGATGAAGTTCAACGTATTTGTTTAAAAGATCCTAGAGTCGAAATTGAGAGTGTATTTACGCAAGTAATAGACCACACAATTAGGGTACAAGTACAATTATTATTAAAGCCGTTTTTAGATGAAGATACCTTGTTTATAGAATATACACAAGATAGCAAAGAGATTTAAACATGGCATTGAGCAACAGACAGAACAATTTATTCGCGGCAGAAGATTGGGACGTAGCCTATCAGGCATATAGTCAAGTAAACTTTCAAGCATACGATTTTGAAACAATTCGTACTGCAATGATTGAATACATTAGAACTAACTTCCCAGAAAACTTCAACGACTATATTGAAAGTTCAGAGTTTATTGCTATTATAGAATTGTTGGCATACTTGGCTCAAAGTATTGCATTCAGAATGGATGTTAATACTAGAGAGAACTTTTTAGAAACTGCAGAAAGAAGAGACTCAGTATTTAAACTAGCAAGACAATTAGGATACAATCCAAAAAGAAATATTGCGGCTAGTGGTTTACTAAAAGTTGTAAGTATTTCAACAACAGAACCATTAACAGATAGTGCCAGTACAGAAATTGGAAATAGAACTATCACATGGAACGATGCTAACAATCCAGATGCATACGAACAATTCATTACAATAATGAATAGTGCATTTGGTAACGTCAACAGATTCAGCAAACCTGTAAAGACAGGTTCAATTAATAAAATTATTACCGATTTATATGAAATTAATACAGGAATAAATCAGCCATTTGTTTACAAATTTAAAAAGAATATAAACGGTGTAAGTAGAGACTTCGAAGTTGTAAATGCAGACTTTGAAGACAACAGTCATTTTTACGAAAAACATCCTGACCCAACAAACAACTTTGGTGTTGTACACAGAAATGATGGATTAGGATTATCAAGTTCCAATAACGGATTCTTTTTGATGTTCAAACAAGGAACATTAAATTCAGCAACATTTAATTTTGAAGAACCTGTTGAAAATAGAAGACAAGTAATTGGTGCTGAGGGAATAAACGAAACGGACGTTTATTTCCAACAAGTAAATGACAACAATGTAGTTCTTACAAAATGGAAAAAGATTCCAAACACAGTTGGACAAACTTTGCAATTTAATACATTAGCAAAAAATACTCCTTTATTGTATGCAATACAAAATGTAGGAACAGAAGGCATAGAACTTCAATTCGCAGATGGAAACTTTGCAAATGTTCCAGTTGGAAATTACAGAGCATTTTATAGAGTAAGTGCAAACGAAAGATACAGCATACAACCTGATGATGTCGGTGATGTTGTAACAACTATACCTTATATAAATCAAAAAGGTGAAACTTATACTCTTACTGTAACCTCAAGATTGCAAGTAGCAATCAACAATGCATTGCCGGAAGAAACACTTGCAGGTATCAAAGAAAGAGCACCACAGAGTTTTTATGCACAAGACAGAATGGTATCAGCACAAGATTACCAAGTACTGCCTTTAGCAAAAAGCACTAACATTGAAAAATTAAAAGTTACTAATAGAACACATGCTGGTCATAGTAGGTACATTGATATTACAGATCCTACATCAACATTCCAAACAACAACTTCTATAGCAGAAGACGGAGCACTTTATAAAGAAAGTGTTGCAGGATCAGGTTCTTTTATTATTGACAATAACAATACTGCCACTGAGCAGATTGAAAAAGTACTTCCACTTTATCTTAAAAATTTAGAATTACAAGATTTTGTTTACAGTGATTACAGAGATAAATGGAAACTAGCACAACCAAATAAATTTTTATTGGATCAGTACGGCATTAAGTGGAATACATTGCCTAAAACTGACCTTAACGACACAGGATATTTAACAGAAACATTTACTAATGTAGGAACTATTAGTGATGTTAATATAACAAACCCAAACCTAGCATTAATACAACCAGGTCACTTAATTAAATTTGTAGACCCCAACGACATTACCATACAGCAATGGGTAAAAATTGTTTCTATCAGAGACAACGGAAGACGTGTAAGTTCAAGCACAACAGCAGACGGTCCTTTTAGATTAAGTGAAAATGTAAAAAACGGTTATCTAGGTAAAGAAATTATTACAACATTAAGAACTAGATTTTATGAAGTTGAACAAGCAAGAATTAAAACTGCAATCGAAGGTAAGAAAACTTTTGGACTAGGCTACGATGCAACATCAGACTTGTTTTATGTAATCAATAACAACAATATAGATTCAAAAAGCACATTTGATACAGGTAACGCAAAAGATACATCAGGTAATCAGAGAGATAGAAGTTGGATTATAAAATTTACATATGAATCAATTGATACATTGTCTTACAGATACAATGTTGAATTACGTGGAACAAGATACATTTTTGAAAGTTTTGAAGATGTGAGATTTTATAACATAAATGAAAATAGAATCGTAGATAGTTTTACAGGTAGAGCAAAATACGATACTTTAGAATTGCCAACACTTAATACCAAAGGTAGTACTGTGGAAACATTTGAATGGAGAGATACTACAGCAACGCCAGACTTTATTGGAGACAAATGGTTTTCAACAAGTGATGGTGTTACATTCTCAGATATTCCTTTAAAGTCTAGAAATATACGTTTTGACCAAGTTGAAATAGATGTATCTAGTAATTTTGGATTATTTAGAGGTGGTAATTCTTCTGCAAATAGTTTTGTAAACAATCATACTATTACATTGGGAACAAATTTTGACACTTCAGATTTGACAAGTAATGTCAACGTTACAATCTCAAACAACACAGGACAAATTCACAGTTTGCCTGACAGTTTAAATATTGATTTTACTTCTAGTACATTTGGTCATAACATATTAAATGCAAATGGACATATTAGTTACAAGTTTAACAATACAGTTTT
>MDTG01040342.1_pt1 | contig 13582 bp, 12 predicted proteins | sample 811421 | NCBI WGS metagenome assembly MDTG01 (sample SAMN05326645, study PRJNA326480) | marine metagenome | isolation source: seawater | place: Pacific Ocean: South East | collected 2011 | reverse complement strand
TAGACGGCGGTTTTGCTCCCTGGGTAGGCGCATTGATCGGGGACGTAAACCAGCCCTTGCTCATAGTAGCGCCCAAGGGCAGAGAGGAAGAGACCGTCACCCGGCTTTCTAGAGTAGGTTTTGATCAAACCTTAGGTTATTTGGAAGGGGGATTTGACACCTGGAAAAAAGCCACTAAAGATTATGACATCATCAGTGGAATCGATGCAGAGGAATTAAAGGAATTAATTCAAAAAGATAAAGCCCCTGTTTTTGATGTGCGTAAAGAAAGTGAATTCATTTCAGAGCGAATTCCTTCAGCCAACAATACTCCTTTGGATTTCCTCAACGACCATCTGAATCATTTTCCTGAGGGTGAAAATTTTTACATCCATTGCGCTGGTGGCTATAGAAGTGTGATTGCCGCATCTATTCTAAAAAAGGGGGGGATTCACAATCTGATAGATATAAAGGGGGGATTCAAGTCCATTAAAGCATCGGGAATATCAACAACAGATTATATTTGTCCAACAACAATTTAAACCATAAATGATAGAATTTTTAAAACAACCCTGGCCTAGGTGTTTTGGCGGCACCATGATCTCGATCGTTTTATTTTTACTCCTGTGGACTGGAAAATCTTTTGAGATGTCTTAAGGACTCAGAACGGTTTGTTCGATGATGGGCGCTGCGAAAAAGGTCTCTTTTTTTCAATTTGATTGGAAAGCACAAAAATGGAATTTGGTCGTTTATCTGGGAGTGATTTTGGGAGGGTTTATTACTGCTAACCACATTGCCAGCACCTAGTCGGTAGCCCTATCCCCATTAACGATAGATCAACTGAATTCCATCGGAATGACTGATGCAGGAAGGCATTTTACGCCCGACCGTCTTTTTTCTAATGCGACCTTTTCAAACCCTTATATTTTATTACTGTTTTACTTTGGTAGATTTCTGGAAGGTTTTGGCCCCAAGTATGCTAGAGGCTATAGCTCGGGACAGGCCATCTGTGGAATCTCCAATTTACAACTACCCTACGTGATTACTATGGCAGGCTTTTTTACAGGAGGTCAATTTATAAACCATTTTATTCTGCCATTACTTTTTTAATCATATGAAAACCATACTCTTTTTTATAATTGGTACATTTTTTGTAATAACATTATACATGTCAGAAGTATCCTCCTGGTTCAGAATTTATGAGATGTCTCAGTTTAACGCATTTCACATGTATGGGGTTATTGGTTCGGCAGTTTTTCTGATCGTCATCATTACCTTCAGCATCAAAAAACTTAAAATTAAATCGGTTTTGGATAAGCGTCCAACAACGATTCCCAACAAAGAAAATGGATGTAAACGCTATCTGTATGAAAGCATTATTTTTGGAGGGTGCTGGGCGATTTCAGGGACTTGCCCAAGTCCGATGTATTCTAACTTAGGGGCAGGTTTTCTTCCCATTATTGGTGTGATTTTTGCTGCAATATTTGGAACTTTTGTATCTGATGTGATCCAACCCAAACTTCTTTATTAAAAAACTTAAATAATGAACAAAACCTTAACTTTTTTTTTAGTTGCTATTCTATTCGGTTGTCAAAACCCAGAAGACAAAACCGCTGCTGGTAAAAAACCGACAAATATTATCTTTATCATGGCCGACGACCTGGGGTATGGAGATATAGGGGTCTACGGTCAATCCCTTTTAAAAACCCCAAATTTAGACCGATTGGCCCGAGGAGGGATACGCTTTACCCAACACTATTCGGGTTCCACTGTTTGTGCACCGTCCAGATCCTCATTAATGACAGGGCAACACACAGGGCATACTTTTATACGGGGGAACTCTGAGAGAGGCAATACCCTTAAAAATGAGGGGCAATACGCACTGAAATCTGATGCGCTGACCATAGCCGAAGTCCTAAAGGATAACGGATATAAAACCGGAGCTTTCGGAAAATGGGGGCTGGGTTATCCTGGTTCAGAAGGAGATCCAAACTTTCAAGGGTTTGATGAGTTCTACGGCTACAATTGTCAGCGCGTGGCCCACAATTACTATCCTACTCACTTGTGGTACAATCAGGAAATAGACAGCCTTGTCGGTAACCATGGAAAGACCACCGAAACCTATGCCCCAGATTTAATTCAACAAAAAGCTTTAACGTTCTTAGATAAAAACAAATCGGAGCCCTTTTTTATGTATTACCCTTCTGTTATTCCCCATGCTGAATTAATTGCTCCGGAAAAATATATGACTAAGTATCTCGGGCGGTTTTTACCTGAAAAAACATTTACAGCCAAGAAAAAAGGCTTTGATGAAAGAGAATACCAGGTCGGGAGGTACAATTCCCAAGCTGAGTGTCATGCAGCTTTTGCGGCCATGGTCGATATTTTAGACCAACAAGTAGGTGAGATTATAGACAAGGTACATACCTTGGGCATCGCCGAGAACACCCTTATTATTTTTACTTCAGACAATGGACCACATCTTGAAGGAGGAGCAGACCCAGATTATTTTGATAGCAATGGTCCGCTAAGGGGCTATAAAAGAGATCTTTATGAGGGCGGTATTCGCGTTCCGATGATTGCTTACTGGCCAACAAAAATTTCTGCTAATTCAACCACCGATCACCTTTCAGCCTTTTGGGATTTTTTCCCCACGGCCATTGAAATCGCCGGGCTTCAAAAAAAATACAATAAAATCGACGGCATCTCTTTCTTACCCACGCTGACGGGCAGGAATCAGGAGAAACACCAATACCTATACTGGGAATTTATGGAAAGAGGGGGCAGGCAGGCCGTTCGGCTTGATCAATGGAAAGGGATCCGAATGAACATGTCGAGCGATCCGAATGCTCCAATTGAGCTCTATCGTTTGACAGATGATCTTGGTGAAGAAAACAACTTAGCTGATCAGCACCCCAAAATCGTGAAAAAAATGGAGGATATCATTAAGGAAGCCCATCAATATTCCGAAATTTTTCCATTCAAATACGAAAAGGGCGAAAACCTTTAAATTTCTAACTCTGACATCATTTCCACCCTGTAGGATATGGGGGTCAACTGGGTAATTTTTTTAAAATTCCTGAAGAAATTAGAAAGATTATTAAAGCCGCTGGCGTAGCAAATGTTTTTTATTTCGTCATCGGTTTCTATGAGTAATTTTGTAGCGTGATTAATGCGGTACTCATTCAAGAATGAAGTAAATGTTCTGTTGGTGCTCTTTTTAAAAAACCTACAAAAAGATTGGGGGGTCATAAACACTTGGGATGAAATTTCCTCCAACGCTATGGATTCCATAAAATGATCTCTTATGTAATTAAAAATGATTTTAAGTCTCTTATTTTCACTTGGACTACTGATAAAAGCATAACCTTCGGCATTTAAAATTTTTTTATCTTTAACCTTTGCAAGATCATATAATATCTTGATAAGGGTTAAAAAAGCATCGATCTGAGATTCATATTGTAGCCCCTCCATCCGGAGACCAATGTCGTCCTTAATGGGCCCACTGAAAACAATACCTTTCTTAGACATTTCCATAAGCTGATGAATGACTTTCAGCTCCACCAGGTGTTCGAATGCAGGCTCAAAGATGTTTGGTTTGAACTGGATCACAATTTCTTTTTTCCCCGGTTCAAATCCTTTTGTAAAGCCCGTATGGGGAAGATAAGATCCTATTAAAATCAAATCCCCATCTTGATAATTCGACAGGTGGGTTCCTACTTGCCGTTTACCTATTCCAGAATTGATATATACAAGTTCTATCTCGGGGTGGTAGTGCCATTTGATTTTGTTTGTATTTGGGGAATCCTCATCAAAGCAGGCGTATTTGTAGGAATGACCAACATCTGGTGATATTTTTTCTAAACCGGGGTTTATCATTGCATTATGTTAATTTAAATTTTGTATTAATGTAGTTTATTAACATTAGTTGTGTTCAAAGTTAATTAATTTGTTAATTAGTAACACGATTATAAAATTTTAATTGAATAAAATTAGTGTTTACAATTACCGTTAGATTTTAGTGAAACGAGTCGCCTCGGGCTGAAGAATATTCTGCCCTCGGTTGCGAAAAAGTAACTCTACAAACAGATGATTCTAAATTTTTATCTTTACCAGTATAATCCGTTATGATGAACATTACAGATAGAACATCAATTTTTATTGTTTTTGTTTTTTATTTGGCAACCCTTGGGGGCGGGTATTTATTAAAATCCCATCATGACAATATACAAACTGACCCTGCAGAGCGGTTGATCCTATCCATTCCTGGAAACAAGATTGACGCACAGCTTAAAACACTTGTTGTTATAGAAGATTCTGGTGTTGCGCCACCAGTAGAGAAAGTTCTGTCGTTGGGCTCTATCGGTTCGGTTTTATCTTTTTATGAGAAAAAAGAATATCATTTAGATCACGTTACCGAATTACCTCAAGTGATCGACGGAGAGGAAGTTTGGCTCACGCGATTGTGGTTGACAAAAGATTAAAATATGGGATACTTTCTGCGCAACATAATCGTTTACTCCGTCATTATTGTTTTGGTTTTTATGGTTTACAAGGCCATTAGAGACCTTAAGAAGTAACTTCTTTTCTAAAAAAAACACGGGGAATAGAAACTCGTTATCTTTGAAAAAAGTTTAAATTGAAAAAGAAGAAGCCAGATCAGGTTGTTTGGGATCCAGAGCAGGAAGACTATATTGCCCGTTTACTTCCTTTTGCTTCTCAAGCGAGCGGTCCCGTTATCCAAGTTCCCAACGTAGATGCTTTCAAGCAAAAAGGAGTTGAAAAGGTCTCCAAACAACTCCAGACGGAATTGGAGGAGTTGCAAAGTAAAATTAAAGACTTTGTAAAATCAGCCAGTGATACACAAAAAGTCTATATGGCTAAGTTTAAGTTTGAACCCTTAGTAGGAGAGACTTACTTTCTTTACCAAGGAGAAAAGGACGCCTATCTTTCACTTATCGCGCCAGATCAGTGGGGGAAAAAGTTTATTGGTGCTTTCCGGTTGAGCTCAGAGTACAAGTGGGAGGAGGTCCCCTGGTAAGCTACCGAAAGTTTTGGGTACCGTAAGCCATTCCCTTGTCGTCCAAGTACAATCCAACGCCAAGATGGGTGAAGTCTCCCAAGATATTTTTGTAATGAGGCGGGCTATTTTTCCAGCCTTCCACCATACAATCCGTTAAAGCCACATTGGTGCGGGTATCTCCACATCCACTTACATTCTTAAACCAGGGTGTTTTGGCAATATTTTCTGCTATTCCGTGTAGCCTATTTCCCTTCTTAACCCAAGCCGTTAGCTTCTGCGCCTTTGCCCGTTGGATGGGGTTGTGACCCAGGTGATCCGTGTGGGCATAAAAATCAAACTTTACCATGTTTTCACTGTGCATTTGTGCTAAGTCCATTAGCGAATCTAAAAGCAACAGCTTTGGCAAGCCTTTTTGCAGACGTAAGACATTTGTTTTTTCAAAGATTAATTGGCGCATATGCGCAATGTCTTTTTGAGCGCTGACTGCACTTGTTGCAAAAACAAAAAAAAGAAATAAACCGAGGTGCGTTTTACTCATGACCTCAAAAATAACATTTATCCTGAGGAATGCCTACTTTTGTTAACTATGGGTACAGAAGAAACATCAAGACAAAAAAAGGTTGCAGCTGCGATTCAACGCGAGCTTGCATCCATGCTTCAAAATGCCATCAGAAATCAGGGGATGTCTAATTTGGTCCTCTCTATCACCAAGATAAGTGTAACGGTTGATCTTTCGCTTGCCAAAGTTTATTTAAGCATTTTTCCGCAAAATAAAGCCAGTAACTATCTAAAGGGTATTCAAGACAACGCTTTTCACATCCGATTAGACATGGCTAAAAGAATGAAACATCAGTTGCGTCGGATGCCAGATTTCTCTTTCTTTTTAGATGACTCTTTGGACTACGAAGAGGAAATTGACAAAGCCTTAAATCAACCTCAAAACCCCATTGAGGACAGAGAAAAGCTTCCCAAAAGACAAAAAAAATAAATCATGTCTGTAGCTTTTAAAATTGCATGGCGCTATTTTTTTTCAAAAAGTGGGCAGACCGTCATCAATAGAATTAATACCATCGCATTGGTGGTGATTGTGGTCGCTACAGCCGCCTTGATGATTGTCCTAAGTGCCTTTAGTGGGCTCAAAGAGTTCGGCTTGTCATTCTCAAATGTTTTTGATCCTGATTACAGGGTTGTCGCAGCTCAGGGAAAAACCATTGCCGCAGACAGCACCATACTCATTGGACTTCAAAAAATAGAGGGAATTGAAGCGGTTAGCGGGATTCTCGAAGAAAAAGTTTTTCTTTCATTTAAAGAAAAAAACCAAGTTGCCTATCTCAAGGGAGTGGGCCCGGAATACCTTTCCGTAATTCCTGCCGATTCGCTTGTGGCCATTGGCGAATGGTTGGTACCAGACACCAACACCATAGTCGCTGGTTTTGGAATAGGTGCTGACATGGACTTGGGCGTTTACGATTACAGCGCATCTCTCAACATCAGTATTCCCAAAAAAAACAGCAGGGATAATCTTAACCAAAATCCTTTTTTTACCCAACAGGCGATTACAATAGGCCTCTATCAAATCAGCGAAGATATCGACAACAAATACCTTTTCTGCACCTTGGATTTTGCACGTGATTTATTGCAATACCCTAAGAACCAATATTCGTCCATAGAAATTAAAACCAAGCGTTCCGCTAACCCCAAAGTTATTGTGCAGAAAATCACTGGTCAATTAGGAGATTCCGTTGTAGTAAAAAACAGAATTCAGCTCAATACGGCCCTCTATAAAATGCTTAATACCGAACACTTGGTGATTTATCTAATTTTTACATTGGTCTTGATCATCGCCCTTTTTAACCTAGTCGGTGCATTGATTATGATGATTTTAGATAAAAAATCACAAATGACGATTTTAAAGGCCATGGGCATGACCCAAAAAAGTATCCGTCACACTTTTTTTCTTTTGGGAATGCTCATCATTCTATTCGGTGGAGGAATCGGGATTTTTATTTCCTCTGTAGTGATCCTGATCCAACAGTGGGACCCCTTTATCTATGTTCCGGGAACAAGTTTACCCTATCCTGTGATCTGGGATTTTGAAAATCTGATTTTGGTGGCCACGACGCTTGTTGTTTTGGGAAGTGTAGCTTCCGCATGGGCCAGCCGTGGTGCTAAATCTTAATTTATATCCAGAGCGGTTCTGTCACCTCCTCCAATACCCTGTCTAAGGTGTTATAGACTTCGTTTGGGTCATTGGCAGTAACCATGGATGTACGGTAGGGTTTGAAGTTGGGGATGCCTTTAAAATAGTTGGTGTAATGTCGACGGGTCTCTAAAATACCCAATATTGGCCCTTTCCAAGCAATGGACATTTCTAAATGTCTTTTGGCTACCGTTACCCGGTCTTTTAATGTGGGAGATTCCGCATGGGTCCCTTTTTCAAAATAATGTTTTACTTGATTAAAAAACCAAGGGTTTCCAATGCTGGCCCGACCTATCATAGCACCATCCAATCCATAGCGGTCCCTCATTTCCATGGCCCGCTCTGGGCTATCAACATCGCCGTTTCCAAAAACAGGAATGTGCATCCTAGGGTTGTTCTTTACCGCTTCGATGGGTTTCCAATCGGCTTCCCCTTTATACATCTGCGCCCTGGTTCTGCCATGAATCGAAATGGCCTTGGCGCCAGCGTCTTGAAGGCGCTCTGCGACTTCAACAATTTTAATGGAATCGTAGTCCCAGCCCAGTCGCGTTTTAACCGTTAAAGGGAGGGAAGTATGCTTTGCCATTTCTGCAGTTAACTTTACCATTAAGGGAATGTCTTTAAGGATGCCCGCACCCGCTCCTTTGCTCACCACCTTTTTAACTGGACAGCCAAAATTAATGTCGATAATATCGGGCTGGGAAGCTTCAACTATCTCAACTGAACGAAGCATTGCGTCCAAATTTGCGCCAAAGATTTGTATCCCCACTGGGCGCTCTTTTTCGTATATGTCTAATTTCTGAATGCTCTTTGCGGCATCACGAATCAGCCCTTCGCTGGAGATGAACTCAGTGTAAACAACGTCTGCACCGTTTTCTTTACACAAGGCACGAAAAGGGGGGTCACTGACATCTTCCATAGGTGCAAGTAACAAAGGGAAATTCCCAACCGCTATGTCGCCAATTTTTACCATTTGATTACAAAAATAATAAATTCCTCAAGGGATATAACCTATTTTGTTAGGTCAAAAGTATTTGAGATGTTTTGGTCAAAATCCTTGTCCCAAATGGAGGTGACCACTCCACTGACCAAATGATAAATCCTGGGGGGAGAATCGCCTATTAAATCAAAAAAAGTGTTCACGTCAATAAAACTATAAGGAAATTTGGATTGCGTAAGGCTTTCAAATTCATCGACGGTGGTGGCCCCCTCTTTATAAAAAAGTACATAGAGATCGGGAAAGTCTTCGTGCACCCTCTCGAGTTCACCTAATTCCGCCGCTGTTTCTTGGCAGTGCTCGCAATCTAAATTGAAAACGGCAATTAATTTTTCTTCCGAAGAAAGATCCACACGCCCTTTATTTTCAAAATGAGTAAAGCTCTCAAAAGGGAACTTCTCTTGGTTTGGCATGGGTAAAAACAACCACATGCTTATAATTGTAAGCCCTGAAAACCCAAAAAGGAGCATCTTTGAAATGGATTGCTTATGCGCCGTTTTATATACGATAAATGCAACGGCCAGCATAATCAGGTTTTTGAGGATCGACTGTTCAGGTGTCATGGAAATCATCTCTCCGAAACATCCACAGTTTTCCGTATCACCAATAGACCAGAGATAAATTAAATGGGCAGTAAAACCCCCCAACAATATAAAAGTGAACTGCATCAATTGCCTAACGTAAAAAGGGGAAAACATCAGAAACCCCAGAGCGAACTCCAGACCAATAAAGAAACGGGCCATATGTCCTGCAAAAGCCCTGTTGGGGGCCAAGCCTTGATCCATTAATGTGATTTCAAAAAAACCGGGGCCCAATGCTTTGGTATAAGCGGAAAAAATAAAAGTAATAGCCAAAAGGACTTGAAGGGTTTTGGAAAGGGTTTTCATAGGAAAAAATTTCTCCTAATTTAACGAAAAATATAACCCCTATTCAGCTGCTTTCATTTCCTTCCAATCCAGATCAAAAGGAACGATTTTAAAATCCTAGGCGATCTTGTATTCCAATGACGTTTTTATTCTGGCATTATTGCGGGGGTGGGACAAGTAGTTTCTTACTTTAGGATTGGAGACAAGATTTGAACAGACTGATCTAATCTGATAAAAAATTAATCTCAGTAAGTTTAAAAATTATCCCTAAACCAAAATGGGCGTATTCAAAATAAGTATCTTTGCCTGAGCAGCGGAAAACGCGTGGATGAAACAGATTAGAAATTTTTGCATTATCGCCCATATCGATCACGGTAAGAGCACACTTGCAGACCGCTTACTTGATTTTACTGGTGCTGTTACATTTCGAGAAAAACAAGAGCAGCTTCTGGATGATATGGACTTGGAGCGCGAGCGGGGCATCACCATCAAATCACACGCCATCCAAATGGAATACGAGTACAAAGGTGCTCAATATGTTTTTAACCTCATTGATACCCCTGGGCATGTAGACTTTTCCTATGAGGTGTCCCGTTCTATTGCGGCCTGCGAAGGAGCACTTTTAGTGGTTGACGCTGCGCAAAGTATTCAGGCGCAGACCATTTCCAACCTCTACCTCGCATTAGAAAACGATTTGGAAATCATTCCCGTGCTCAACAAAATAGACCTGCCTTCTGCAAATCCCGAGGAGGTGACCGATGATATTGTTGACCTCTTGGGATGCAAACCCAAGGAAATCATTCCCGCTTCTGCCAAAACAGGCCTTGGCATCCAGGAAATTCTATCTGCTATTATTGAAAAAATTCCGCCTCCTAAAGGACATGTAGCCGCACCACTGCAAGCCTTAATTTTTGATTCTATTTACAACCCATTTCGGGGTGTAGAGACTTATTTCAGGGTCATCAATGGCGAGATCAAAAAGGGGCAAAAAATTCAGTTCATCGCCACTGGAAAATCCTATTTTGCAGACGAGATTGGAACGTTAAAGCTCAAGCAAGAGCCTAAAAAATCAATCCAGGCAGGAGATGTTGGATACTTAATAACGGGAATCAAAGAGGCCAAAGAGGTTAAAGTAGGAGATACCATTACCGAAACAGAGCGTCCGACTCAGGAGATGATCGAAGGCTTTGAAGAAGTAAAGCCCATGGTTTTCGCTGGCATCTATCCTGTTGATAATGAGGACTATGAAGAACTTAGGGCGAGTATGGAAAAACTTCAGCTCAACGATGCTTCTCTTGTTTTTGTTCCCGAGAGTTCTGCCGCCTTAGGTTTTGGATTTCGTTGTGGTTTTTTGGGAATGCTCCATCTGGAAATCATTCAAGAGCGGTTGGAAAGGGAATTTAATATGACGGTGATCACTACGGTACCCAATGTATCCTACCACGCCTATACCAAAAAGAGAGCCGATGAGATCATAATGGTCAACAATCCTTCTGACTTACCAGATCCTTCCTTCTTGGATCGTGTCGAGGAGCCCTACATCAAAGCATCGGTGATTACTAAATCTGATTTTGTAGGGAATGTGATGTCGCTATGTATAGAAAAGCGTGGCATTATAACAAACCAAACCTATTTAACCACAGAACGGGTCGAATTGAGTTTTGATATGCCCCTTGCCGAAATCGTTTTTGATTTTTATGACCGGTTAAAGACCGTTTCAAAAGGCTATGCCTCGTTTGACTACTCCCCAACAGGAATGCGTTCCTCAAAATTGGTGAAAGTCGATATCCTACTCAATGCCAATCCCGTTGATGCTTTGTCAGCATTGATCCATACCAACAATGCATATGCGATTGGGAAAAAAATGTGCGAAAAACTCAGGGAGTTGATCCCAAGACAACAGTTCGACATCCCGATACAAGCAGCAATTGGAGCTAAAATAATTTCTCGAGAAACCATAAAAGCACTCCGTAAAGATGTCACTGCAAAATGTTATGGAGGAGACATTACCCGTAAACGAAAGCTTCTCGAAAAGCAGAAAAAGGGTAAAAAGAAAATGCGCCAAGTGGGAAGTGTTGAAATTCCCCAACAGGCATTTATGGCTGTTCTTAAATTAAACGATTAACCCTTTTTTTTAATTATTTAAAGTTTCAAATCCAAGTGCCTTTCTTCTGATACTTTTACATTTCCCTACTGAAGATGAATGGTTTATTTCCTTTGTTATAAACAGGTAATGGACATAACTTCATGTTTCTATTTATAAAAATCGCATTTGTTGCGGTTGAAAATTTGGAAGATGAAAATTGAAGTTTTATATTAAGGGTATGCATATGAATACCTTTAAAAGAATAATGGTTGGGTTCGCCTTTTCTCCTAACCTCAAAGCCAATATCTATGAGGCTTTAAGGATGGCTGATTATTTTGAGGGTGAGCTGATTTTTGTGCATGTCGGTCGAAAAACCCCAGAAAAAGTAGCTCATTTTACAGAAATTATCGATTCCTGCCCGGCACAGAATAAAAAATATAAAGTCGATTGGAAGGTCGGAAGTCCTGTACAAACTTTGTTGAAAGCAAGTGAAGAGTTTAACATAGACATGATTCTATTAGGGGCCCTTAAAAGAGAAAATGTTGTAAAGTTCTATCTCGGATCTATTGCCAGAAAAATTACCCGAAAAGCGAAGTGCTCTGTCCTCTTGTTAATCAACCCTTCTGTGGAGCGCATTCCTTGCCAACACATTGTCGTTAACGGTTTTGACAGCCCACAAACCTTGGAAACGATTCGGGCTGCTTTTACTGTTGCAAAATCTTTAGGGGCCAAAAAACTATCCTTGGTCGAGGAAATCAGCAGGTCCAAAGTTGATGTTGCTGTGGATGACGACCTAAGCTTAAGGCGTGCCACTTTAAAAAAAGAAAAACTCCGGCGTCAGGAGCAAACCCGCGTAAAAGATGTCGTTAAAAAATTGCCCTCTTCTTTAACCCAAAATATCAATTGGACTACCCAGAGTATTTTTGGCAGAAGAGGATACTCTATCGGTCATTACGCGAAAGTTGTTCGGGCAGATTTGCTGGTGATGAACGCGGTAGATAAACTCAGTTTTATCGACCGTTTAATTACTCGTGATATTGAGCATATTTTGGCAGAGTTGCCCACAGATGTTTTAATCATTAACTCCAAAGACAATGACTAAAGCAGCCATTTTTAAACAATTTGTCGGAGACCTGCCCAAGAATATTTTCTCTGGATTTGTGGTTTCATTGATCGCGTTGCCCTTAGGCTTGGGATTAGCAATCGCCTCAGAGGCGCCTCCTATAGCGGGTATTATCGCAGCCATAGCAGGTGGTATGGTAGTTTCTATTCTGGGCGGATCACACCTCACCATCACCGGCCCTGGAAATGGTCTGGTTATTGTAATTCTGTCCGCCATTGTTGGTTTGGGAGAGGGAGAAACGTATAAAGATATAATAGCCTCTGGCTATTTATACACCTTGGCGGCCATCATGCTCTCTGGTCTTTTACTATTTCTGTTCGGGCTTTTCCGCTTGGGTGCCTTGAGTGAGTTTTTTCCTTCCTCCGCATTGCAAGGTATGCTGGCGGCCATAGGAATTGGTATTTTAGCCAAACAGTTTCATGTGATGTTGGGTTTTACCGATGTTAAAGGAAATACCATCGATCAGTTGGTTCTAATTCCATATTCTGTAAAGAATTTACTCTCCGGCCCTTCTTCGGAAATTATCTTAGCCAGTTTTATTGGTGGGCTGAGTCTAGTATTTTTATTTTTGTACACCCGTGTGCGCAACCCCATTTTTCAATTAATCCCAGCCCCAATGTGGGTGGTAATCGTGTCGATTGGAGTAATATACTACTACGAGTTGGTGTTAAAAACCCCTGCTGTACTCGGATCAAACTTAATGATTGCTTTACCCGATAACCTAATGGCCTCCTTACCCAGGCCCAACTTTAGTAAGCTTCTTTCATCTGACTTTATGGGCCACACCCTTTCCATTACTTTGGTAGCTGTTATAGAGTCTTTACTGAGCATCAAGGCTGTTGATAAATTGGACCCCTTAAAGAGAAGGTCCAATATCAATAAAGACCTAAAGGCGTTGGGGATAGCAACTGGTATTAGCGGATTCTTGGGAGGGTTGAATGTTGTTACCGTTATAGCAAGGAGTTCAGTGAATGCAAATAATGGCGGGAACAACCGTTCCGCCAACTTTTTTCACGCTGCATTTCTGGTGATTTTTATAATGCTTTTTTCTCACCAAATTCAAAAAATTCCCATGCCCGCATTGGCAGCTATACTGGTCTACACAGGATATCGACTGGCCACACCAAAAAATCTTTTTAGCATCTATAAGGTCGGTAAGGAGCAGGCGTTTATTTTTCTTACCACTTTGGTGGCTACCCTCTTAACCAGCCTTACCTCAGGAATCGTTCTGGGTATTCTGGCCACAATTCTCGTTCATTTTTTTCTGAACAAGAGCGCGGTTTTATTTTCCCGCAATTGGCTTAAGCC
>MDTG01139184.1_pt1 | contig 13583 bp, 17 predicted proteins | sample 811421 | NCBI WGS metagenome assembly MDTG01 (sample SAMN05326645, study PRJNA326480) | marine metagenome | isolation source: seawater | place: Pacific Ocean: South East | collected 2011 | reverse complement strand
CGATTCGTCGCATCGAAGCGTGATGCGATCGATGCTCTGCCCACCAACGTGCTGGGTTCGATCGCAGGCTTCTGCGTGGATGACTACGTGACCGTCGCGAGCGCTTTCGAGACGATTGAAGGTCTGCCCATCGTGGAGATGAACGTCTCCTGCCCGAATTGCGACAACGGGCGCCTGGCAAGCTCGAGTCCGGAAAGCCTTCGTGAACACGTGGCCGAAGTTCGAGCCGTTCTCAAGACCACCAAGCTCTTCGTGAAGCTGCCTCCCAGCACCGACGCTCTGGTCGCGCTCTCAGCCGCGGCGATCGATGCGGGTGCCGATGGGCTCACTCTGACCAACACGCTCGAGGTCATGAGCATCGATGTTCGATCGCGCCGAAGCCGACTGGGCAGACCTCGCAAGGGAATGAGCGGTCCCGGCATTCATCCGTTGGCCGTGCGGTTGGTCAATGACGTCTCACGTCAGGTCGCACGTGATGCGGGCATTCCAATCATCGGTCTTGGTGGCGTTCTCGATTGGCGCGATGCCGCGGAGATGATTCTCGCGGGGGCGTCCGCGGTGGGCGTCGGAACCGGTCTGTTCGTCGATCCTTCATGTCCGCGTCGCATCAACAAGGGACTGGCTCGCTGGGTACGGTCTCAAGGGTGTTCGTCGATCAGTGAACTCGTGGGTGCTTTCGAGGAGTGATGTCACATGGATGATGCAGGTCGAGAAGAATTCGATGCCGTGGTCGAGACTCAGGTCGCCGAGCTTCCCTACACGGTCCAACTGCTTCTGCAGGAGACACCTCTGGTGGTCGAGGATCATCCATCCGAGGCTCTGCTCGAGGAACTCGGGCTGTCCGCGGAACAGGCCGACGAGCTCTGTGGCGTCTATTGCGGATTTGGAATGCTGGAGCGCTCGGTCGAGGATTCGTTCACCGAGCCTGAGAAGATCACGATCTTCCGACGCGGAATCCTCTTGCTGGCCGAATCCCAGGTCGACGACGAACACCCTCTCGAAGCACTGCTTGAGAAGGAGATCAGAATCACGATCCTGCACGAGATCGGTCATCACTTCGGTCTTGACGAGGATGACCTCGAGGCCATCGGCTACGCCTGAGCGTCCGAGCGCCCGAGGATGATCCGATGGACGGCGCTTACTTGGCCAGTTCTGATTTCAGGCTGTCCTCGATGAAGAGGATTCTTTCACAACCGACGCATTGCACGATCTCTTCTGCGTTGTTCGTGAGAAGCACGACCGCGTTGAATGGAAGTTCCATGTTGCAGGCTCCGCAGACGTATTCGCGATGCCTCCGGTTGACTTCCCTGATCTCGGTGAGGGTCTCACCGTCATTCATGTCCGCAACTCGGTCGAACGTCTGAAGCGCCTTCTCCGGGAGGACCGCGGCCGCTACTGCGCGTTCCTTTTCGAGTTCGGTCAGACGCTCCGCGACATCTTCGGTTCTCTGATTGAGATCCGTTTCCGCCTTGCTTCTGAGTGTGACTCGTTCAGTCTGACGTGTTTCAAGTTCGTTCAGCGCCAGCTGGTCGGCTTCGAGGATCTCCATGGTCTCGAGAATCTCGGTTTCGAGTTCTCCGACCTTCTCCTTGAGCGACTTCATCTCGTCCTGAACGGCCGAGTACTGCTTGCTGGTGGTGCAGGAGTTGAGTTCGTCCCGAAGCTTGTCGATCCGAGCCTGAATCGTATCTCGCTCGACCTCAAGGTTTCCGTTTCCGGCTTCCTTGTGCCGCACCTTCAGTTCCATCTCTGAATGTTCGGTGGTGAGTTGCTCAAGTTGTCTGATCTGAACGTTCAGATATCGTTGAGCGTTTTCGACTCTGGTACGAAGTCCTCGTACCTGGCTGTCTACTCGGTAAAGCGTCAGAAGCTGGTCAGTAAGACCCATCGGGACCTCCAATTGATAGTCCTCAAGTCTAGCACACTCCCTGATGGGTTTGCGCCTGTTTCAAACTGATTACCAGATAGATCTGTCCTCGGCCTCGGGAAGTGCGGGCTTCCGACCGGACTCAGCCCAACATCAACCATGCGATCGGTCCGACCAGCAGCAGGCTGTCCAATGTGTCGACCAGTCCTCCCAGACCCGGCAGGAGCGAACCGGAGTCCTTGATTCCGGCGTCTCGCTTGAGGGCACTCGCACTCAAATCACCCACAAGGCCGATCAGGGCGCAGACCACACCGAAAATGAGTCCCGTCATCAGCGGAATCCCCTCGGTTGATTCACTGAAGCCCGGACTCGCCCAGGCCAGAAGAGCGCCACAAGTCGCTGAAAACAGAATTCCACCCGCCAGGCCTTCCCAGGTCTTCTTGGGGCTCAGCCATGGAATCATTCGCCGCCGACCGATCGAGCACCCCACCGTATACGCGCCGATGTCCGCCATCTTGACTGTGAGAATCGCACCCACGAGCACCCACGCTGTTTCCTCGCGCCGAAGCATGAGCCAGAATCCGAGAAGCACCCCGGCCGTGAAGGTCACGAACAGCGAACCCATCACATCGGTGATCAGTCCCTTGGTTCGTCTGCCCGATGCTCCGAAGATGAATGCCAGAGTGAAGACCACGCTCAGAATCAACAGAACCGTGTCGCCTGAATCCTGACACAACCACATGCAGCCCGAGATCAGGATCGAACCCAGGCAGGTCAGCCAACCAAGAGGAGCGCTTCCGAGGCGGTTGAGAATCACGCCAAGTTCAAGTGCGAGCAGTGGTGCCACCAGCCCGCAGGTGATGAGTCCCAGCAGCAGTCCGCGTGGCAGCGTGCCATTTGGAGCGGTCATTCGATGATCAAGAAATGCGATCAACAGGATGGAGGCGATCAGAAGAGATCCCGTGATGAGTCGATGCTTGAGCAAGAGTCTCTCCGGTCGGCAATCAGTAGGTGGGTATCGAATCGTCGATCTGCTGGGACCAGCGGTCGATTCCGCCGGCCATGGACCATGCGTTCTCGAATCCCGCTTCTCTCAAAATGGCGACGAAGTTCAACGAGCGAACTCCGTGGTGGCAGTAGACGATCACTTCGTCGTCCTCATAGGGAGCCAGCTTCTCGAGTTGGCTTGAGAGTTCCTGCAAGGGGACATGTTCGTTCCAAGGCAGGCTTGCGATCTCGAGCTCATCCGGGCGTCGGCAGTCGATCAGGATGAAGTCCTCGCCAGCCGCGAGTTTTTGTGCGACATCACGAGGGCGTCGTTCCCAGTCCTCATTGATCGGTCGTTCATCTGCATCGGTCATGGTCTTTGTTTCCCGTCTGTGCTGTCGGAATCGAGCCACGTGCTTCGAACATCGTGGGTGGCATCATCGGAGGGTGGCATGATCTCCAGCTCGCGCGGGCTGGTCATGATCGACCAGGGTGGGGTGACGATCATCCTGATCGGCAGCAGGACGAGGTCGATTCCCGCGCCAAGTGGTGCGAGCAGGCCATTCATGAGCTCATCACTTCGAGCATTGCCCGTCTTGAACACGGTTTCGATGGTCGGCTGCCCGTCCACCGAGTGCGAAGTGTTCCAGAACGTCTGGGATGATCCGTAGCTTGGGTGGTGTTGCACCTGTGACGGATCGATCACGATGGTGTGCGTGGTCCAGGTGCTGCGGTCGAACGGAACGACTTCTCCCAGGGCCTGCGTTGAAACGGCTCTCTCCGTCTCCACAGCATCACTCGAAACCGCAGGAAGAGGGTTTTCACCCAGAAGTCCGTCGGTACCGTTGAGTGGGGGGCTGCAGCTCGTCATGATGCCGGCGCAGCCGGTGACTGCGAGCAGGGAGGCCAGGGACTTCACTCGGGGTTCGGAGGTCATGGGTTTCATTCTACCCTCAGTTGCGTCCGGGGCGTGCCGCACTTCCTTGATGCACCCGGATACACTGAAAGATCGTCACCTTACAAGTTGCCTGTGCCCCTTTTTCAAATGGGGGCGGAAACGGGGCCCCCCGATGCGACGCACTTCAGATTCCTCTTCAAGACGACCATCATCACAGCCTTGGCTTCTCACCGTTCTGTGTGGTGCGATGCTCGCCCCCGCGGGGTGCGATTCGATGCAGTCGATGCTTGAACTCCCAGAGGAACCGCCGGCCTATCCCTCGCAGGACTCGATCCTGAGTGATGATCATCATGGCGGAACCCACCACTGCAGTCTCGTCTCCGGCCGTCTCTGGTATCAGACATTCGACAACCAGTTGCTGGTGCTCGACGTCGTCGATGGTGGTGACATCGTTTCTCTGACTCCGTTCGAACACGGTGATGCCGGTGCTCTGGTGGACATGGTCATTCAAGATCAGCTGATGTATCTCATCGCCGATGGTGATGCTCTGATCGAACTGGACCTTGAAAATCAGAGGTTGCCTCGAGTGCGTCGGACCATTCCTGCATCCGCGCTCGGCATCCGTCCTCAGCATGTCTCCATCGTCGACGGTGCCGTCTGGGTGTCCGGCGTGGGTGGGGTGGTCCGAATGGACGAACGTGGAACGGCCGGCAAGGTCTATCGCGGTGACGATCCCGACGTCGTCTGTGGCAAGGTGGTCTCGACTGTGGAAGGGCCTGTGGTCTGCAGCGGTCGACGCATTCACAGGGTGAAGGATTGGGACTATCTCGGTTCAGCGTCGATGCTCGAGCCTCTTCCTGTGATTTCCGGACTGACCAATGGATTTCTCTTCGTCCTGCAAAGCTCCGCCGGTGCGAGTGTCGGCGTGATGGGTCCCGATCTGCGACAGATTTCAGATTTCGCCGTTCGTGGTCAGGTGCGCGCGATCCGTTTCGCGGACAGCAGACTCTGGGCGATCGGTGAAGGCGAGATCGGTTCGGCGGAGGTTCTCAAGGATGGCATGCTTGGACCGACCGAGTGGATCCCCATCAAGGGTGCGCGCGATCTCGACATGGCCGGCCCGAACTATCTGGTCGTGGGAGGGTCATTCGGTCGTTCGATCTATCGGATCAAGGCCGATGCCTCCGGAACGGGTGACACCTTTCTGGCCGTCACGCGTGAGCCTGGCCGACTCGATGCCGCCGTGGATGACGGTCGTCGTGTCCTGACCGGCTCACCGGAGGGTGCCTGGATCTACACGATCGGTGACGACATCGAGATCGTGGATCTGCCAATCACCCGCAACACGGTTCCGGTCGACTTCGCCCCAGCGAATTGGGGAGATGTGCGCATCTCGGACGACGGAAAATCGTTGGAGATCCACGTCGATGATGTGGATCATCCATGGGTCGCCCCCGGTGGTGGCCTCATCAACACCATCGCGGTCATGGGGCGTCGTGTCTGGGTCGGTCACGAAGGTGGAATTTCACTCATTCGAATCAACGGTCCCAAGGACAACGGAGAACGTGCGTACTTCAAGCTTCCTCCGCCGCCGCGCATCGAGGATGCCGGCCAGCTTCGCATTTCGACCGGCGTGACACATCTGTTGCCGGTTCGAGTGGGTGACGAAGTGGTCTGGATCAGCCCGTTCGGCGGTATCGGTGTCGCCAAGGCCGTCCGCACCAGACTCGATGGATGGGAATCACCCTGAACATGGCCGAGGTTCATGCGTCGGCGTTTGAACAATGACGCCGGCAGATCGCGTCTTCCCCGCAGAGTGCACCTCTGGCCTTGCAGACCCGCCTGCCGTGGAAGATGCAAAGATGACTCAGGATGCACCAGCTGGGTCGTGGGAAGAGTGCCATCAGATCACGTTCGACCTTGACCGGATCTTCATGGTCGGTGAGGCCGAATCTTCGTGAGATCCGACCGACATGCGTGTCGACGACCACTCCATTGTTGATTCCGAAGGCATTACCGAGGACGACGTTCGCGGTCTTGCGGGCGACGCCTCTGAGCGCCAGCAGTTCCTCCATGGTCCGTGGAACTTCGCCTTCATGATGCTCATGCAGATGACACATGGTCGCATGGACCGACTTCGCCTTGTTTCGCCAGAAGTTCAGAGTCTTCACGTACGGTTCCACGTCCTCGGGACCGACCTCGAGGTAGTCCGCGGGGGTGGGAAAGCGTTTGAAGAGTGCCGGGGTGGCCTTGTTCACTCCGACATCCGTCGCTTGTGCGGAGAGAATCGTCGCCACGAGCAGTTCCTGTGACGTGGTGAAATCCAGCTCACAACGAACATCCGGATAGCGTTTCCTCAAGGCGGCCAGAATCCGACTCGCGCGTGAGATCTCATCAGGAGTCTTCTCCGGAAGGTCGAATCCACGCTTGCTTCGTGGGCCGCCCACCGGGACGACATGACCTTCACCGGTCATGAACGTGCCACCGTTTTCTCGAGGTTTCGACGCGGTCCACCGGCGAAGCCCGCCACCGCTCCGATCAGCAGGCACCACCGAAGACCGAAGAGCCGTTCCGCGGTCTTGTGATCGACATCGAAGGATGCCATCGCCACATCCGCGGCGGCACGATCATCGGCTTCCGCGGCCACGCGATAGGTCTGAATGTCATCAGCCATCCGGGGGCCCATGACGCCGTTGTGCCAGAATGTCAGAAGCAGGGCTCCAACCAGCAGGATCATTCCGGACCAGGCCGGAACGCCTTGGTAGAGACGCATGGGGCGCAGTGTGAGGAGTCCCAGGCATGTCACCAGAGGGGCCAGCACCCATTGCGCGATGTCGGTGATCAGAAAAACACGCCCGGTCACGAAACCGGCGACGATTCTGCCCATGCCCTCCCGGTCATCGGAGAAATAGGCGGAGAATCGTTCGATCCGAGCGCCTTCCTCGATGAGTACGGGAAAGGCACTCATGCCTGCGATTCCAGGTGCGGTCACCATTGCGAGCCAGATCGTGAGTCCAAGCCAGAAAAGAATGTTGATGAGTATGCGCATGTGAAGAGTCTACGCACTCCCGGATGCTCGTACACTTCCCCATGTGAATGAACCCTCAGTGACAATCTCCGCGCTGCATCCCAACCCCCTGATGGGCCTTCGTGTTGCGGCCCGTCTCGGGTTTCGAGCGGTGACTCTTTCGGCAGCTCAGATGGGAACCCGGCCGCGCGAGCTTGATCGCTCCGAACGTCGCGGGTTGATGGCCGAACTCAAGAGACTTGAATTGCACTGTGATTCGATCGATCTGTTCATTCCTCCCGAGCATTTCACGTCTTCGGACACGATGGAGCGCGCGATTCACGCGGTTCAGGATGGACTTGATCTCGGATCCGATCTCGGGGCGAATGTCCTGTTTCTCCGTCTGCCACATGAATCACTCGAGAACCCTCCTCTGGAGGCCACTCAGGCTCTCATGGACCTGGCCAATTCGAGTCGAGTTCGACTCGCCGACATCGGTCTGGGAGGGCGGTCGTTGACCGCCCTTGAAGCGGGCGCACCGATCTCGATCGGCATAGGAATCGACACGGCTTCCTGGCTCGCCGACGGCCGTGATCCGTTGGAAGGTCTCATCCTTCATGGTGGGCTGGTCGGTGGAGTGCGTCTGGTGGGACTTGATGAAACGGGCTCGCGGGTCTCTCCCAGCCTGCCGGCTCGAATCGACATTCAAGCATGGCGACAGGCATTCGACATCAACGCACACGGTGCTTCGCTCCTGATCGACGCGCGAGGCTGGCGGGAGCCCATCGAGGGTGTCGCACAGGCTCTTCACGCCTGGAGAGCGTGAGCCGGCGACGAAGGTCGCGCCTCCCGGTATCCTCGTGGCATGAGCATCATCGGACATGGCATCGATCTGGTTGACGTCGAACGCATCGAAGACATGCTCGATCGTCATGGAGCACGATTTCTCGACCGCTGTTTCACCGTTCGCGAGCAAGCGTATTGCGAGTCAGGCGGTGTGCAGCGGGCGCAGCGATATGCCGCCCGATTCGCCGCGAAGGAAGCCGTCTTCAAGGCGATCGGTACAGGATTGGGAGAGGGGATGACCTGGACCCAGATCGAAGTGGTCAGGGACGATTCAGGCCAACCCATGATCGAAATCCGTGACGAAGTCGCTCGTGAGGCCTCGCAACTCGGCATCAGCTCTTGGCTTGTGAGTCTGACTCATCTCTCCACTCATGCCTCTGCAAGTGTGATCGGCATCGCCTGAAGAGTCTGTTTATCCACGAGAATCCGCATTCCTCGTGGACATCTCTTCCGGGTGTTAGCATTCAGGTCACATGAGGCGCGGATCCAAACCAACTTTGTACGAACTGATGAGCACGGGCGAGTCTCAACCTCAGTCGCCCACTCCTAAGCCTGAAGCGAACCCACGAACCTTGCGTGTTCCAGTGGGCTTTCTCTTCGTGGTCGGTGGTGTCCTGATTCTTCTTCTCGCGACCGTCTATGGCATCGGTTTCAACCGTGGCGAGCATGCCGGACGACAGCTTCGCGCACAAGATCAGCAGGATGTTCTTCAAAGACAGTCTCGAATGAATGCCGTCAGCGAAGTGGTAGAACCTGGTGGTGCCTTGGCTCCGGTGTCGAGTTTCGAGCCGCCACCCGACCAGCGCGCATCGACCGTCGACTCCGTGACGGATCCCGTTCCCGTTCCCGTTCCCGCTTCCACGCCCGGTCGCGTTACGGCTTCCGAGACTCCGGTGCGGAATCTTGATGATTCCCGGAAGATCGGCCTGAACTATTACGTGATCGATCACCCCAGCCAGCAGAAGGTCGATCAGTTGATCACCTTCTGCCTCGACAACGGACTTCAGGCTCGTCGAACCACGACCCTCGGAGGAGGGGCGAAGGTGTACGTCCTGCCTGGATTCGAACCCGGTGGAAGTCGCGAACCTGAAATTCTTCGACTTCTGGATCGGATTCGCGAGGTCGGAATCCTCTGGAAACGGCTTGCACCGCGTCAGAACTCGGATTTTTCCACTCGATATGCCGAGAAGTACAAGGGACCAGCCTGAAATGGTTGAAGTTGACCGCTGACCGTGGCATACTGTGGAACTCCCCACTAGACACCCTTCGGGAAACAGGTACACCATGAGCCTTCACAGCAGCCTCAAAACCAAGTCAGGTGCCCTTCGACAGCACCGAAACGTGCTCACCCGCGCCGAACGCATCGAGATGCTTTCCGAGCTCGAGCGCTTCGATGGTAGTGACGACAGTCCCCTCGGCCTCGTGAAGGTCGGCCATCGCAAGCCCAAGGCCGGCAAGAAGAAGGTCAAGAAGGCCGAAGGCGAAGACGAGTGATTCATTCGGGTCGCGCCGGTGATGGCGCAGCCGATTCCACTCGACGTCATTCGAACATTTCAGTCATGTGAGGACGACCCATGCCAGAGACCGGCACGGATCTTGATTTCAATTGTCTTGCGAGTGATCGTGCTCGTGCGATCGATGCGTCCGGCATCCGACGTATGTTCGAGCTTGCTGCAGGTCTCGAGAATCCCATCAACCTGACGATCGGGCAACCCGACTTCCCGGTTCCTCGAGCGATCAAGGATGCCGTCATCAATGCGGTTGAATCGAACGCCAATGGATACACCGTCACCCAGGGTGGACCGGCCGCGCTCGCGAGTGTGAAGGGGCAGGTCCAAAGAGACATCGGATGGTCGTGCGATGGCACCCGCACCGATGCGATGCTCACCTCGGGAACTTCCGGTGGTCTGATGCTGGCTGCGCTGGCACTGCTTCAGGAAGGTGATGAACTGATCATTCCAGATCCATGGTTCGTCCTGTATCCCAAGCTTGCGACCTTCACCGGAGCCACGGCCGTCCCGTGTGACACCTATCCCGATTTCAAACTGACCGCGGAGCGAGTCGAACCGCTGATCACGGATCGAACCAAGGCTCTGATTCTCGCCAGTCCCGGAAATCCAACCGGTGTGGTCTTGAATTCCCAGGAACTCGCCGCACTGGTGGCTCTCTGTCAGAGACGCGGGGTGCTGCTCATCTCGGATGAGATCTACGATGAATTCACCTACCAGGACGCTCTGGAAGACGGGGCCTGTCCATCAGCGGCCAGACTCTGGGATCAGGTCTTGCTGATTCGCGGACTGGGCAAGACCTATGGCTGCACCGGCTGGCGCCTCGGCTATGCGGCCGGACCTGCCGGGCTGATCGATGAGATGACCAAACTCCAACAGTTCACGTATGTCTGTGCCCCATCGATGGCGCAGGCTGCATTCGAGGCCAGCGACGACGTCTCGATGAGAGCGCATGTCGATGAGTATCAGACGCGGCGTGATCTCGTGGTCGAGAAACTCGGGAAACTCACCAACGTGGTCGTCCCCGGCGGGGCGTTCTATGCGTTCATCGCCGTCCCCGAGTCACTTGGTCTGACCGGCACCCAGTTCGCGCAAAAGGCGCTCGAACGTCGTGTTCTCGTGGTACCGGGTGCCGTCTTCAGTGGCCGCGACACGCATTTCAGGATCTCCTATGCGGTCACACCGGAAAAACTTGCGGAGGGCCTCGGCATCCTTCGCGAGTTGTTGACGCCCTAGGCGACGGGTCTCAACGCGCAACGTTCAACTCGAAAAAAGCGCGAAGCGGAGTGAACCGCTTCGCGCCTTTCGTCGTCTCTTTTCGAAACAGCGGGCGATTATTCGTCGTTCGACCCTGCAATCGACACGCCTGATGCTTCCTTGCCAGGCTTCACGACCTTGGACTGATCGATTGGGTTCTTGCGTTCGCCGGGACCTTCGGAGCAGGAAGTCAGGCAGGCTCCAAGAGCGAGCATTCCGGTGAGTGCGATCAGTGAGATGGTGACTCTCTTCATGGTGTGATTCCTGTCGAAATAAGTGTTCAGTGATGAAGTGCGTGAGTGTCATTCCGGTTCATTTGCATCTGAAATGATCACGCGTGAATTCAGATGCGCCCATGAGACTCAGGAAAGGGCGATACGTCAAGCAGCTTTCACTTCAAAGCGGCTGCGTTGGGGACCAAAAAAACTCCGTTGGAGCACTGTCGTGCCACAACGGAGCGGAGGGGAGAAAGATGTTCGTCTTCGGAAATGCGGTGCATTCCGGTGTTCGTGATCGCGTTCCCATTCAGCGGTAACAAGCACCATTCACAGAGATGATGGTCAGAGGGGCCCGGTCGTCGTTAACAGCTGAAACAATCACTTAGTGATACGAGAAGAACACTCATGGGTTGTTGATGTTTTCACATCAAATCCGTTTTTTTCTCTTTTTTTGATCCATACCACCACTTAACACGTCTCGAGGGTGCGCCAGGACCATCAGTCCTGATCCATCTGGAGTGACGGAACCCCCACAATGTCCTCGAAGAACGTCAGGACGTCATTGGCTCTGACGCTTGAAAGGTGATGTCTTTCGATTTCCCTGCGGGCCGCCTCGCCCTCGAGTTTTCTTCTTTCAGCGCTCAAGAGAAGCGGCTCGAGTGCGTTCACCCATCCCTCTGAGCTGCCGGATTCGACGATCGTCACGCCGTTGCCTGCGTGAAGGTGATCGAGCCAGGGTTCCTGCCTGGTGATGATCGGCGTGTTCTCGGCCATGGCCTCGAGCACGATCGGGTGGACGCGGTCGTCCACCGAGGCGCGGATCAGAAGATCGCAGGCTGCGATCAGGTTGGTGAATCGCGCGGACTCTCCGATCGTGGTCACGATGTCCGTCAATTGATTCTTTCGAAGGATCTTCCAGGTGTTCGCGCGCGCATGATCAGGGAGCTCGACCACGCAACGAATGTCATGATTCCTACTGCGAAGAGTCGTGAGCGCCTCAAGGCAGGCCTTGTCTTCCGATTTGCTTCTGCCACATCCCAGAATGGCGATCGAGATGGCGGTGTCCGAAGAGTCACGAGGTCGAATCTCTCGTTTGCGTTTCCCAGCCGCGACTCCGCGAGGGATCAAACGAATTTCATTCTTTGGATTCTTCTTTCCGACCAGTGACTGCAAGGCTTCACTCGGGACGATCACGCCCGCCGTTTCGAAGGTCCTGCGAAATTTCCTGACCTTTCGGGCCTCCTCGAGCCCGTCGATCTGAATCACGACCGGTCGCTCCAGCTTCTTCGAGATCATCCCGGCCATCTGCCAGGCAGTCTGCCCGATGGCCCAGATGAGATCGATGTTCATGCGTTCCATCCCGGTGCACAGGGCGTCGACCTGCTCGGCGACCAGCCATCGAGCGATCTTCTCCTTGTACTGGAGTGGTGTTCCGATTCCGATCGGTCTGACTACGGAATGAGCGTCTTCGTCCGGGGCATCTGGAATCAGCGTCCTCACGCTGCATCCGTTCGCGGTGAGCGCGACCGCGAGTCGATGAAGTTGCTGGCACTCGTTCATGAGGTGTGCCCGATCGATGATCAGGAGAACGTTCATGAGCGACCTTCCCGGCTTGATTCGAGGTGATCAGGATGCAGGGCATCGAGTCGATCGATGACGTCCTGAGGCATCCTGCACGGTCGTCTTCGGGTGAGGTCGATCCAGGCCCAGGTCGTTCTGGCACGCGCGATCACATCCAGGCCCGACTCCGCGTCACGCCAGAGCAGGGTGTCACGGCGACAGCCGGTCTTGCGTGCGTCATGAATCCAGGTGGCGGCTCGGACGGCATCGCCTGCGAACGTCTCCGCCAGGTAGTCGATCTCGTGTTTGGCCACGAACCACATTCGATCCTGTTCGGCCAGTGCCTTGCGTGAATGTCCGAGTGCGTCGCCCGCCATTTCGGCGATGCGGTCGATCCAGCGGATGTAGGTCACATTGTCGACATGCGGGATGGTGCTGCTGAGATTGTCTGTTCCCACGGGAACCTCGAAATAGCGGGCTCTGGGGTGCGGTATCTGTTCCGAAGGCCTGCGGGCAGGCCTGTCGATCGGTACCAGTTCGATCTGTGTTCGATGATCAGGCGTCAAAGCTCGTCAGCTCCCGTGGCGTCCGGCGCATCGGGGTCGATGCGCCTCAGATAGTGCCAGGTGAAGATTCCCGTCTCGTGGCCATCCGAGAATTTGATCCGGATCGCGTAATTACCAACCAGCTCGGCATCAACGGCGGTCAGACCGTCGGCGGTCGGGCCGTTTGCCGGAAGAACGGTCAGCGGATTCTGTGCCATCTCCTCCCGAAGAAGGCGTTGTTCGGCACTGGGGGACAGCTTTCTCAGCAGTGGGAGCGGGTAGAAGCTCTTTCTGCCGTCATCCCAGACAATGGCGAGTCCGCGTTCGCGTTGAAGGTCGAGGTGCTTTGGGCGTGGATCCATCGATTCGATTGTAGTGTTCCCGATGGAAACGTCCCGGAGAACCTAGAATCTTCCCCATGGAGACATGCTCATGAATCATCCCGCGGATCTCTTGACGGCCGCGATCGAAAAGGTCGGAAACCCCGCCTGCGTCGGCCTGGATCCCGTTCTCGAACGGCTCCCTGCTTCCTGTCAGGCCGCGACGCAGCCGGTGGGCGCGATCGAGAAATTCTGTCTTGGTGTTCTGGACGCGATTTCAGGTCACGTCGGTGTCTGCAAGATTCAATCGGCCTGCTTCGAGCGCCATGGTTCCGCCGGTGTCGAGGTTCTCGATGCCCTGTGCGCACGCGCGAGGGAAGTTGGCTTGCAGGTCATTCTTGATTACAAGCGCGGCGACATCGGCATTTCCGCCGAACATTATGCTGCGAGCGCCCGTGGGCGTTGTGACTGGGTGACGGTGAATCCGTACCTCGGTGTCGATGGGATCGCACCTTTCGTCGCGGAGGATCGTCTGGGGGCGTTCGCTCTGGTTCGAACGTCGAATCCCGG
>MDTG01081645.1_pt1 | contig 13583 bp, 19 predicted proteins | sample 811421 | NCBI WGS metagenome assembly MDTG01 (sample SAMN05326645, study PRJNA326480) | marine metagenome | isolation source: seawater | place: Pacific Ocean: South East | collected 2011 | reverse complement strand
CCTCCCCAGCCAAGTTCGTAATAGGCCCAAATAGAACCTACTAAAATTCCTAAGGTTTGGAAAAACCATGAAACCAAGACCCAGGGTCTAACAACATTAGCAAAATTTTTACCGTAGAATTTAGAAATTAAAGACGCAAGTGCCTGAGAAAAATAAATAGATGAACCAACAAATCCCAAATACAACAATGGGGGGTGTATGGCTAAAGCTGGGTCTTGCAAAATTGGATTTAATCCTAGACCTTCGTTAGGTACAGGAAATATTTTACTAAATGGATTGGAAATTGTTATCAAAAAAATGAAAAAACCAATTATTAAAATATTTTGAAAAATTAAAGTTAAAAGTTGAAATTTTTTGTTGATCTTAGGATTGTGAAATAAAAATAAAAAAGAAAACAAAACTAAAATATTGATCCACAAAAGCAAACTTCCTTCATGGTTCCCCCAAACACCAGATATTTTATATAATAAAGGTTTTGATGTGTGGGAATTTTCATAAACATTAACTAAAGAAAAATCTGATAAAATATATCCTGCTAATAAAACGATAAAGCTAGAGATGGTAAATACAAGCTGTAGTAATGAAAAGTTTTTAATTTTTGAAGATGAGTAGGTCCTGCTTTCTCTAATTTCTCTTACTGAAAAAAAAATTAAAGAAAAACTTAATAAAATTGATAATAAAACAAAAAATATTCCTATCTCACTTAACATTTTTACTTAGACTGTTTTCCTCTTTTGGTGGCATGTAATTTTCATCGTGCTTTGCTAAAATTCTTTTCGCAACAAAAAATTTTTTATCTTGTAAAACTCCTTCTGCTACTACACCTTTTCCCTCTGCAAATAAATTCGGCACTGTTCCCCTGTAACTTACAAAAATTTCATTTTTAAAATCTGTTATTGTGAATTTAATTTCTTTTTTATTAACAACTATAGACCCTTTTTTGACCATACCGCCAATCCTAACTTTTTCTTTAAAACTTAAATTCTGCTTCTCCTTTATCTCAGTAGGAGATAAAAAATATAGAACATTATCATCCAGTACTTTTATTGAAACTACAATTCCAATAATTAAAGCAAATGAAAATAAAAAAAATATTAATGATCTATTTTTTTGCTTTTTATTAAGCATTGTTTGTAATGCTTTACTTTGTTTTAGGTTGAGAAGTTAGAATTTCTTTTGGAATTTTTCTTATTTTTAAAATTTCTACTTGCTCAGCTGAAAGTTTTTCTACTTCTTTTTTGAAATCTTTTTCGAGTTTATTAAGAGACTTTTTGGTTTTTAGAAACAAAATAAAACAAGCTAAAAAGGTAAATGCGAATGCTGACCAGACATATATTCCATATCCATCCATTAAAAAAATGTTCAAGTTCATAATCTTTTTAAACCTTTCTTCTTCATTCTAATTATTTCTGACCTATATTTCATTAGAAAAATTAACGCACAATACAGTAAAAAGACTAATAACATCAAAGACAGGGGCAGTAGCATTGACTTGTGAATAGAGGTTTTTCCTAGAACCTTGACACTTTCTGGCTGATGAAGCGTAGACCAAAAATATACGGAATATTTTATAATAAATAGGTTTATCAAACCTAATATAGATATACCCAAAGTTATTTTTGACGATAAGTTTGTGTCCTCAATAAATTTATATGAAAAAATGAAAAGAATATAAAATACAAATAAAATTAACATAGATGTCAGTCTTGCGTCCCATGCCCAAAAAGTTCCCCAGGTTGGTTGTCCCCATATAGATCCTGTAACTATAGATATTAAACAAAAAGTTAAACCGATTGGTGTTAGACTTTTATAAATAATTATTGCGTTTTTAAATTTGAAAAGAAAACTTAAAATAGTTAAAAAACTTATGGCTGAAAAACAAGCTAATGATATCCAAGAAGAAGGAACATGTACATACATGATCCTAACTGTTTCCCCTTGTATATAATCTTTCGGTGATAAAAATAATGAAAAAATTAAAGAAATAATTATCAACGGAATTATAAAAGCTTTAATGAACTTACTTGCTCTATTTAGTAATACAAATAAATTACTTGGACTTAAAATATTAAACATTTAAGTTTTTATCTTATTTTTTTCAAGTTTTGAATGAGATATTTTTGTTTTTAGCCTAATCGAGGATTTGAGGGAGATAAGGAAGTATTGAATAATCCCCAATCAGGCTAAAACATATAATAGATAAAAGGCTTTTTAGACAGAGTTTTGAATAAATCTTGTTTAATTTGTGGCAAAGATTAATTTTTACTAGTTAGACCTTTTGTAATAAACCGAACCTCTTTTTTCAGAAAAGATCTCGTTAATAAGTGGGTGTTTAATTGGTTCTTTAGACTTATCTGCAATCAGATTTTGTTCTGAAACGTAGGCCTCATAAGTAACTTCATTATTTTCAGCTAAAAGGTGATAGAAGGGTTGATTTTTTTTTGGTCTGACCTCTTTTGGTATAGACTGATACCATTCTTCTGAATTATTGAATTCGAAATCGACATCATAAATAACACCTCTGAAATTAAAATGCTTGTGTTTTACTATATCTCCAATAGAAAACTTTGCTATTTTTTCATTCATTTACTATAGGTTAATAAAATTAGTTTCAAAATCAACAAAAAAATTTTAATTAAAAAATTTTTATGGTAGCTTCTATCTGTGAATAAATCGTTCATTAAATTTTTAGCAGATTTTGGCCCACTATTAATTTTCTTTACGGTATATTATAAAAGCGACAAAAATTTAATATCAGCGATTCCTCCTTTGATTGTTGCTACAATAATTGCGGTTTCTATCGTGTATATAATGGAAAAAAAAATACCTTATGTTCCACTTATAGGTGCTTTTTTAATATCAATATTTGGAGGACTAAGTATTTTTTTTAAAAACCCTATTTTCTTGTACTTAAAACCCACAATAATTAATATTTTATTTGCAATTATATTATGGTCAGCAAAAGGAATTTATAACAAGAATTTACTTAAAGTATTATTTAAGGGCTCTTTAAAACTGGAAGATATTGGTTGGGATAAGCTTCTGTACAGATGGATAGTATTTTTTATTTTTCTGGCTATAATTAATGAAGCTGTATGGAGAACACAAACTGAAGAGATTTGGGTAAATTTTAAAGTTTGGGGTATTTTACCATTAACTTTTATATTTACTGTATTTCAGGTACCATTAATTCAAAAGTACAAAAGAAATGAAGAATAAATTAAAATTAGTAGTTAATAACAGTCATCAAAAAAAAGAAAAATTTTTTATTAAAAAAGAACTTCAAATTATTCTAAATCTCTATGCAAAAAAAGTTTCTGCTGGTGACTGGAAGGATTACGGACTATCAATAAATAAAAGAGAAATAACTTTTGATATTTACCAAAGAGCATCTGATAAACCTATTTATAGAATATCAAAAAATTTAAATCCTAAATTTAAAACAGAGAAGTTTTATATTTTTGACAAAAATGGTAAAATAGTTAAAAAGTCATCGGACCTAGATAAGCTTATAAATAGAATCGAGTGGACTAAATTAAAATTAGTAAGGTAATTTTTATCTTCTTTGTCCAAAAAGTCTTAAAAGCATTATAAAAAGATTAATGAAATCTAAGTAAAGAGTTAAGGCTCCCATAACAGCTTTCTTTCCCAAAATTTCACTATCATCGCTTGCTAAGTACATGTTTTTAATTTTTTGAGTATCGTAGGCTGTTAAGCCAACAAAAATTAAAACACCTATAATTGATATAACAAAATACATCATAGAGGACTTCATAAAAATATTTACTATCGAAGCAATAATTATTCCTATTAAACCCATCATTAAAAATGAACCAAACTTTGTTAAATCTCTTTTAGTTGTATATCCATAAATACTCATAGCACCAAAAGTTCCAGCAGTTATAAAGAATACTCTGGTTATACTAGCGCCAGTATAAACTAAAAATATTGATGCAAGAGAAGCTCCCATTAGAGCTGCAAAAATCCAAAATGTTGTTTGTGCTTTGGCCGCACTCATCTTTCTAATCCCAAAGCTCATATAAAAAACTATTCCTAAAGGAGCTAACATTACAATCCACATTAATGGAGAAGCAAATAATGCTTGTCCAATTCCAGTTAATCCTGTTATGCCGGTTTGTGAAACTTGTATCTCGTAACCACCAGATAATCTAAATAAAAGTAATGAGACAATTCCAGTTAAAAAAATGCCAGAAGCCATGTAATTATAAACTTTCAACATATAACTTCTAAGACCTTGATCAATTACATGAGCCTCGGTTATCGAAGATTTTATGTTGGTTTTTTGGTTATTAAGATCCATAAACAAAATATATTCATTTTTTTTGTGTTTTCAATGCTTCATATATGGCCTACAAATATTGAATTTTTATGAAATTCAAGCAATTAGGCAATACAGATTTAAAAGTGAGTCTTATTTGTTTAGGCACCATGACATTTGGAGAACAAAATACTCAAGATGAAGGTTTTGAGCAAATGAATTACGCGGTAGAGAAAGGAATAAATTTTTTTGACACAGCTGAACTTTATGCGATTCCTCCAAAGGAAAAAACATATGGTAAGACAGAAGAAATAATAGGAAATTGGTTTAAAGTCAGAAAAAATAGAAAAAAAATTATACTAGCAAGTAAAATAGCTGGGCCTGGACTAAAATGGATTAGAGGTGGTGGAGCGCAATATTCACCAAAGGGTATAGAAGAGGCTCTTAATAATAGTCTTAAAAGATTAAAAACTGATTACATTGATTTGTACCAATTGCATTGGCCGGAGAGAAATACAAACTATTTCGGAGATTTAGATTATCAACATAAAGAAAATGAGAAAGAATGGAATAGTATTGAGAGTATTCTTGAGACTTTAAAAAAATTTACAGACAAAGGTAAAATTAGATATATTGGTCTATCAAATGAAACTCCTTGGGGATTTTCAAAATTTTTACAAATCTCAAAAGAAAAAAAACTTCCAAGAATAGTTTCAGTTCAGAATCCTTATAATTTAGTTAATAGAACTTATGAGGTAGGCATGTCCGAGATTTCAATAAGAGAGAAAGCTGGGCTTTTAGCTTATTCACCGTTAGCAATTGGTTACCTAACTGGTAAATATAGAAATAAAAAGATGCCAAAGAACTCTAGACTTGATTTGTTTTATGACAATTATCCAAGATACCATAATCAAAGAACTTATGAGGCTGTAGATGAGTATTTCAAAATTTCCCAAAAAAACAAAATGTCATTAACACAACTTTCTTTAGCATATGTAAATTCAAGAGATTTCGTTACGAGCAACATAATTGGTGCAACAACAATGGATCAGCTAAAAGAAAACATTGAAAGTATTAACATTTCACTAGATAAAAAGATTGTTGATGAAATCAACTTAGTCCACGAAAATATTCCCAATCCTGCACCTTGATTAAAGAACTATTGAAAAGATAATAAATTTGTATAAATTGCTTGGATCAATCAAAAATGAAAAGAAAAATTTTATTCGCTTGTTTACTTTGTATCGGGTTTTTATCTAAAGGAGCTCTTGCTTTAGAACCCAAAAGCCTAGGTAAGTATAAAAACTGGGAGGCGTTTAACTATAACAATGGCAAGGAAAAAATTTGTTTTGCTCAAACTATCCCAACCGAAAGATCTCCAAAAAATTTAAAAAGGGATGAGTCTAGATTGTTTGTATCATTTAGAAAGAGTGAAAAAATTAAAAATGAAATTAGTGTCACAAGTGGTCATTTCTATAAACAATCATCAGTTGTTGCAAAATCAGGAAAAAATACATTTTCTTTTTTTTCTCAGGGAAAATTTGCATGGGTATCTGATGGGGAAGAGGAATTTAATTTAATTAAAGTAATGAAGAAAGCTTCCAAACTATCAGTCTCGGCCTTGGACACAAACGGAAAAAAAACAAAAGATCTTTACTCTATGATGGGCTTTACCAAAGCTTACAATACAGCCAAAAAAAATTGTGCCTAAAAAAAAAAGTAAAATCGTTTTAGCTTACTCTGGCGGCTTAGATACCTCAATTATATTAAAATGGCTTCAAGAAAATTATAATTCTGAAGTAATTGCTTATACCGCAGATATCGGACAAGAAATCAGCAAGAGTAAAATTATAAACAACGCAAAGAAATTGGGTGTTAAAAATATTATCATTGAAGATTTAAAAAATACTTTTGTTAAAGATTATGTTTATCCAATGATCAGGGGTCATGCTTTATATGAGGGTAATTATTTACTAGGCACTTCCATAGCGAGACCTTTGATTGCGAAAAGACAAATTGCCATTGCAAAAAAGTTTAAGGCTTTTGCCGTATCACATGGTGCGACGGGTAAGGGCAATGATCAAGTAAGATTTGAACTGGGATATTATTATTTTGGACCAAAAGTGAAAGTTGTTGCGCCTTGGAGAATTTGGAATTTAAAGTCTAGAACTGATTTGATTAAATACGCGAAAAAATATGGGATACCCATACCTAAAGATAAAAAGGGTGCGCCACCTTTTTCTGTAGACGACAACCTTTACCATACCTCCACTGAGGGAAAAGTTTTGGAAGATCCAAAAAAACAAGCTCCAGAATTTATTTTTCAAAGAACTATATCTCCGGAAAAAGCACCGAATAAACCATCTTACGTTACCATAGGATTTAAAAAAGGTGACCCTGTTTCAATTAACAATAAAAAATTATCACCTTCAAAACTTCTTCAAAAATTAAATTTGGTTGCAGGGAAAAATGGAATTGGAAGAGTAGATTTAGTAGAAAACAGATTTATTGGAATAAAATCTAGAGGTGTTTATGAAACACCAGGTGGAACACTTTTAATGATTGCTCATAGGGCAATGGAGTCTGTTACTTTAGATAAAAAAACTATGCACCAAAAAGATGAGGTGATGCCAAAATATGCTGAACTTATTTATAACGGCTTTTGGTATTCAAAAGCTAGATTTAAATTGCAAAAAATTGTTGATCTTAAAAGAAATAAAGTTAATGGATTTATTAAACTCAAATTATATAAAGGCAATATAACGATTCTCTCAAGAAATAGTAAAAGCAAAGCTTACTCATTAAAAAAAGTCTCTTTTGAAGAAAATAAATCTTTTAAGAAGTCAAAAGTTGAGAGATTTATATTGGGTGCGGCAAGAAAGCTAAGAGCTTAGAAAAAATTAGCATATATAAAAAGTTATGAGCATGAATTCTGTAATTAGGAATATTCAGTTGGTAGCTGTAATATTTATTCTTGTGGGAACAGTCTTGGCTTTTGGTTTCGAAGTTAATGAGATGTATAAAGTAAAAAGAGTTACACTCGCTGATCTACTTTTAATGTTCATTTATATTGAAGTAATAGGGATGATTGGTGTTTTTTGGGCTAGCAAGACAATCAGAATTACCTACCCTGTATTAATTGCTATTACCGCATTAGCTAGATTAATTATTTTACAAGATAAAGACAGTGCTTCAATAAATCTGATTTATCAAGGTGGGGCAATACTCTTATTGGCTTTATCAGTATTTTTCTTAACATTAAGATACAGCAAAAAATTAGGCATGAATAAACAAAGCCCAGGCGAAGAAGCTTAAAGATGAAACAGCTCGTTGCAATTGTAGCTTATTATATGTTCGGTTATTTGATTTTCTGGACTCTTCTTCACGAAACAACTTTATTTCCTAAAGTTTGGGTCGAAGAAAATTTTAGTATTGCAATATACGTTTGGATTTTCTTTTTTATAATTCCTCTAATGCTTATAGCACTAGGAAATGATTATATTAAAAGCCGTATTGCAGATTTTAAATCTCTAAATCAGTCTACCAGGTGGTCACTTTATTTATTATTATTTGGTATATGGGATTTAATGATAGGATTTGCATATTTGCTATTTTCATATCTCGAAATTTCACAGGTTACTATGATAATAGCTAATGCTTTATTTATTACAGGTACTTACTTGACCTTTGTGAGCTTTTCTATAGCAAAAAAATTACAACTTTCAAAAAAAGGAAAATAAATTCATGGCAGGAAAAATTTTGATATTTGGTGCAACAGGAGCTGTTGGTAGTTCATTAGCAAAATTATTAAACGGAAACTCCAACGAAATACATCTTATAGGTAAAAATGAAACAGAAGTATCCAGACTATCAGAAGAAACAGGCGGCTCATTTAGTGTTGCGGATGTGACCGATCCAAGCTTCATAGAAAAAATTGATTCAGATTTAAAAAATATAGATATTGCAGGTATAGCATATTGTGTTGGTTCAATTGAGCTTAAACCGATAAATTTGGTTACAAAAAAAGATTACTTGAAAAGTCTAGAGTTGAATTTGTTTCCTATTGTTGAAGTTATAAAAAAATATAAAGAGAATTTAAAAAAGAATAAATCTTCTATTGTTGTTTTTTCTACTGTTGCGGTTAAACAAGGATTTCCAAATCATGGTATCATTTCTCCGGTTAAGGCATCATTGGAAGGCTTAACCGTCTCACTAGCTGCTGAATTAGCTCCCAATGTAAGAATTAATTGTATAGCTCCAAGCTTGAGTAATTCTAAAATGGCTGGACGTATTCTTGGCAATACAAAAATTGCCGAAGGTATTGCTAAACAACATCCTCTTAAAAGAGTAGGAGAGGGTTTGGATAGTGCAGCATTAGCTAAATTTTTACTTTCAGAAGAAAGTTCCTGGATTACAGGTCAGATAATTGGTGTAGATGGCGGTAGATCAAATATCGGCTAAAAGCATTTTAATGCTCGTGTTTTTCGATTCCGTGTTTCTCTAATAAGTCGTGCATTCTTTCATGTTCTTTATAGGTTAGACTATAAAAAATTATTATAGTCACAACAGAGCCCACGATAACGCCTTGTACAAATCTAAAAATTGTGCGCCTATTTCTATCCTTTGTTTCTTCAGTCATTTTTTTTCCTCTTTTTTTTGCTTCATAAAATTTATAAACAGCATATGCAATTAATAATCCACTAAGTATCCAAGATATTGGATGATTGACCACTGCTAAAAGTGATCCACCAAAAATAGCTGCTATGAAACCTGATATCCAACAAATTGGGCACATAACTTATAATAACATAGTTCCAATTAAATTTAGATTTTTATCCAAGACAACAATTTCGCCAGATGAAACAGCTTGATTAGTAATATCTAAAATAACAACATAGTGAGTAACTAAAATCAAATTTTTTTCGTCATCCCATTTCTTTAAAAAATTTGTTAAATCTTCCATTTGACTTTTCTGGTTCTTTTGAAATTTTTCTGAAAAGAAAGAGTTTAAAGCGTTAAATGTTTTAAATTTTCTAAAAGCATGTTTTGCAGTATCTTTGCATCTGCACCATTCGCTAGATAATACCTGGTCAATTGGAATATTGTTTTTATTAAAGAAACTTCCAATTTTTTTAGATTGTTCGATACCTTCGGTATTTAAATTTCTCTGAGTATTACAATCACTTAAATCAAATTTTATAGGATCTCCACTTCCTGGTGCCAAGGCATGTCTTATGAAGATAATTTTCTCACCATCTTTTAACTTTTCTATTAAATTTTCATTAGAATATAAATTTGAAAAGGATAAAAGGATTATAAAAAAGATAAAAGTTTTATTCAATATTTTGAACATTTTTTTGAGCAATATTTTACCCTATCCCAGTTAAGTTTCCATTTTTTTCTCCAAAGAAAAGGTCTTTTACATACGGGACAAATTTTTGATGGGAGATTTTGTTTTTTCATTAGTTAAATAGTATTTTGCTTAATAAATTTTTCAGCTGCCTTTAGTATAATTTTTTTTCTTTCATTTTTTATTTTATCAAAAATTCTTACCATCATAGAAAGTCTAGGATTCTTAAGAAAAAACTTTCTGTTTTTATTTATAAAATTCCAATAGAGACCATCCATAATATTGCACCATTCTCCTTTTTTAAAATCCATCATTTTTAAAAAATAACTTGAGCCACAAATATATGGTTTCGTTGCAAAAATTCCACCATCACTGAAAAGACCCATCCCATATACATTCGGTGACATCACCCAATCAGAGGAGTCGACAAACATTTCCATAAACCATTTATAAACTTGGTTTGGATGTATCTGACAAAGATTCATTATATTTGCTAGTATCATGAGCCTTTCAATGTGGTGTGACCAACCATAATTTAGAGCGTTTTTAATTGAGTGATCTAAAGGATCTAAACCTGTTGTTCCATTATACCAAGAAACTTTCATTTTATTTTTGTGATTAAAAAAATTTGTATTTTCAAGACGTTTGTCATAGTTTTGATAAATGCCTCTCATAAATTCTCTCCAACCAATAATTTGTCTTACATAACCTTCTAGAGAATTTATTCTCACTTTTTTTTCAATTTTTTTTTAATTTTTCTAAAATTTCACTTGGTGTGATTAAGCCTAAATTCATCATAGGGCTTAGTGCACTATGAAATAAAATATTTGATTTTTTGCTTACTGCATCTTCATAATCTCCAAATAAATTAAGTTTTTCTTTTAAGAATTGATCCAAAAGTTTTTGACTTTGATCTCTTGTTGTTGGGAACCAAAAGTTGTTTGTTGATCCAGGATGATTTTTAAAATTTACTTCAATAAATTTTTTAAGTTCTTCCGTATGCGTGGTAGACTTAAACTTTAAATGTTTTGGTATTTCAATTTTATCAGGTAACTTTTTTCTATTATCTTCATCAAAACTCCACTTGCCTCCTTTAGGTGTTCCATCCTTATTCATTAAAATACGTAATTTTGATCTATTGATTTTATAAAAGTTTGCCATAAATGGCTTTTTGGTCCCTTTAAGGTATTTTTTAAATTCCTCTCTAGATGTAAGAAACATAGGAGACCTAATTTCATTAAAATTTATATTTTTCTTTTTCAAGAATGACTTTAATCTTTTTTCAAAAAAAATATCTTCTATCTCAAAAAAACTAATCTCCTTTATTTTTTTTTCTTTAATTATTTTCTCAAGTTTTTTTTCATAAGATTTGCTAAAATCATGATAACAATCATTATAAATAATTTTAAATTTTTTTATTTTTAATTCATCTCTGTATGAACGCATTGATGAAAGAAAAAGTAAAATTTTTAGTTTGTGGTGTTTTTGGAAGGTGCATAATCCAAGATCCTCGGACATATAAAAAATATGTTCGGTAAATTCTTTAAGGTATTTTGGACTAAATAATTGATTTCCAAGAATTAAAAATAATTTCATTGGAGCAAAATATATAATTTGTTTCTTTTTAAGAATTAGCTCTTTTGAAGCACTCAACTGTATTATTCAACAGACATGCGATTGTCATAGGTCCTACACCACCTGGAACAGGAGTTATTGCTCGTGCTATTTTTGAAACCTCATCGAAATCAACATCGCCTACTATTCCTGAGTCTGTTTTATTAATCCCGACATCAATAACGATTGCGCCTTTTTTAACCCAATCACTTTTTATTAATTTTGGTCTTCCTACAGCAGCTATAATGATATCTGCTCTACTACATTCTGCTTTTAAATCTTTTGTTTTTGAATGAGTTATTGTTACCGTACAATTTTCTTTTAAAAGTAATTGCATCATAGGTTTACCATTTAAATTTGATCTACCAATTACAACAGCATGTTTTCCACTTAAATTTTTTTCTGTTTTTTTCAGTAATAGGTAGCAACCTAGTGGAGTGCATGGAATATTGCTCTCATAACCCGATGACAAATTTCCAACATTTACTGGGTGAAATCCGTCTACATCTTTGTCAGGAAGTATTGCTTCGATAACTTTCCTTTTGTCTATATGTTTTGGCAAAGGTAATTGAACTAAAATACCTGAAATTTTTTTGTCTCTATTTAGCTCTTTAATTTTATCTAAAACAATTTTTTCCTCTACATTTTCGGGATATCTAATTACCTCAGAATTCATTCCAACTTCTTTGGAAAATTTTTCCTTATTTTTTACATAAATTTTACTCGCTGGATCTTCCCCAACCAAAATCACAGTTAATCCTGGAACAGCGTTAAAAGTAGATTTAAGTTCTGTTATTTTTTTTTTTAATTCTTCTCTTAATTGTGCCGCTGTTTTTTTTCCATCAATAATCATATTTAAAACATTGTTGGTGCAAAAAATTCAAAAATTAGATTTCTCGCGAACATTAAAAGCAAAATAAGTACTACTGGTGAGATGTCTATACTGCCTAGGTTAGGCAAGAAGTTTCTTATCGGTCTTAGTAGTGGATCAGTCATTTTATAACTAATATCCAATACAGAATAAACTAAACGATTTGAGGTATTTAAAACATTAAAAGCTATAAGCCAACTAAGAATAGCATTAATAATTAAAACCCAAATATATATACTAACAACACTATCAATTAAAATTAAAATAGACTTCATTATTATTTTTTCTCCACATAAATTGATTGGCTCGGAAATGCAAAAGAAGCATTATTTTTTTCTACAATTTGTTTAATTTCTATTGCCAATCTTTCTTTAACCGCAAGCCACTCCGTCCAGTCATCCGTAACAGTGAAACATCTTACATACATATCTATTGAACTGTCTGAAAACTTATCAATCCTAACAGCATTACCTAAAGTAAATTTGAAATCCTTATGAGTAGTAACGTATTTTTCTATTTGGTCTCTAATTTTTTTAAGTTGTTCCACAGTTGTGTTATATTGCAAAGTAATAATCCAACTAATTAACCAATTCGTTGTTTGGCTTATATTAATTACAGCATTTTCTGCAAATTGAAAGTTTGGAATGATTGCTATTGATTTATCAAATTTTCTTACAACAGTTGATCTAAATCCTATACCTTCGACAATCCCCTCTATAATATTTTCAACAACAATCCAGTCACCTACTTTAAATCTTTTTTCTACTAATACCAAAATCCCTGATATTAAATTTTTAAATAAATCTTGAGCCCCCAATGCTACAGCAACACCAAATAAACCTAATCCAGCGATTATTGGTCCTATCTTAATTCCCCAAAGTTCCAAAACTGCTGCTGCACCAAGAATTAGAATTAGAATTTTAATTGCTTTGATAATCCAGTTCAGTAAATCTTTTGACAAAAGATCTTCGATTGATTTTATTAAAACAGAAATAGGTCCAATTATTTGATGTATCGACCAGAAAATTAAAATTGTAATTAAAGTTCTGTTGGCATTATCAACAAAATTTTCAGTACTTTCTCCAAGGGATACGTAACTAGTGGCTATAAAAAAACCTATAACGATTGGAAAAAATTTGGTTGGACCTTTTAATGATTGAACTAAAGAGTTATCAAAACGATTTGTTGTCTTTGAAACATATTTTTCAAGACGCTTTATAATAAATTTTGCAAAAAACCCCCTTAATAAAAGAAAAGCAAAAAAGATTAGAATAGCAATTACAATTTCAGAAATATTAATTCCTGATATTCCATTTTTCCATACTTCAACAAATAAATCTATAAACTGTTCTATTTTATCCATTTTTAATTTGATCTATTTTTATCAGTTCTTCGCCAGGATTAAAAACTTCAGTTTTCTTCCAGCCTTTTGATTTTAAAAATTCTTCAATTTTTTTACTTATACACAT
>MDTG01072469.1_pt1 | contig 13583 bp, 8 predicted proteins | sample 811421 | NCBI WGS metagenome assembly MDTG01 (sample SAMN05326645, study PRJNA326480) | marine metagenome | isolation source: seawater | place: Pacific Ocean: South East | collected 2011 | reverse complement strand
TGCACAACTCATACATAGTACTCATTGTGCAGACATACTCAAATGTACTACTTTCTTAGAACTGTCTGGTTAATTTAATTACTATTTGGTTATCACCACCAAAATAGTCCATAAAGCCAGCGCTGTTTTCTCTCTTACCTAGAGCGAAGTCACCGCCTGGAACTGGTGTAGCAGTACCACTACCACCCTGTCCACCAATATAGCCTGAACCATTTAAAGCTCCACAACTATTGGAACCATCGGTTGTATAACCATTGAATGAACCTTTACAGGTTTTCTTCGTATCACCGTCGTTGAACCAAAGATCAGCTTCGATTTTTAGACGCCAGTCATCACCATAAACAAACTCTACAGCAGGTATAGCGAAACCGCCACCTTTAGTAAGGTCAGTACCAGCCACGAATGACGGGTTAATAGTGTCACGATGGAAGTTCATCAACGTAAAGATAGTTAAGTAAGCAGTATGCTCTTTCTTTTGTGAACCAAAAGAAGCAAATTCTACTATTTCGTCTTTATCGTCGTGAGACAATATCCAAGTATCAAATAACTGAACACTTGACAGTGAAGGACGATGCGTACCTAGTGTATCCATCCACTTAAATTCCTTATCGATACGAAACATCATATTGATAGTATCTTTTTCGATAACACCGTTCCAACCAGGTAGATCTGAATAAATAGATCCGTAGTTGTAAGGCTTGTTAGGAATAAAAGCGATTTCAGCACTTAATGTTGCATCCATTGGTGAATTGAATCCGGTCATAGTGAAACCGAAGATATCAATTTCAGGATACATCCAGTCACCCAATAGGTTTCCTTTTGTAGCCTCGGTGCTGCCGTAAGTCTCAGTCGCACCCATTAAGCCATAGTAAGCATAGTAGCCACCATTAGCACCAGTTAGGTTAGGATCAGCAACAGCGTGTGCAACAGCTGGACGACCAGCACCGTCAACACCTAAAGCGTGTGGATTCACAACTGGAGCTGGATTGAAGGTTTTCATATAAGCAAATGAATAACCTATAGAACCCCACTCACCGTTCCAACGAATACCATAAGTCATATCCTGCCAGTCGCCTGAATCATGACCTGTATTATATGAATCTGTGAATTGTGTGAAGTCAACACCACGGTATGGGTGTGGAATCCAACGTCCACCTTCGATGTTATAGTTACTACCCATGTCCTCTTTGCGGTCCCAACCTGGACGGATGTACCAGTTCAAGCTACCACCGAGTTCATAGAAGTCCAACCTAAAGTTGAATAACATCAGAGGCTTACGCCACTCTTCATTGTTTTCATAAAAAAGACGACCACGATAGTCATAACCGTGAACAACATCCATAGCTTGGAAGAAATCACTTTCTCCCCATACTAACTGTTGACGTCCAACACGAACCATTAATCTGTCATCAAATAGGTTTACGTCAAAATATAACTCACGTAACCAATCAAAAACTTCATCAGTAGTTTCGTATTGATCCATATAGTCACCATCTCTACCTCTACTAACACCGTCGGTAAAGTTACCGCTTTGGATACCAAATCCTGTAGCGATGGTTTCAGCACGAGCTTCTAGATCATCTAAGTAATCTGTCTGCGCTTCTTTATCAAAACGTGTGATAACTTTCCAATTTAATGGACCAGTTTTGATATCGAAGTCCAAGTTAAGAGTTACCTCTGCTTGGTTCATGCGGTATTTGTCGTCCCCTGTAGTTTCGTCATTGTCTTCCAACATAACGCCTACAGTAGTTCTTACATACCCGTTCCAATTAAGGTTATAGAAAGGTTCACTATCACCCCCGTAGCCATACGCAGAGAAAGCATTGCTGCTCCCTAAGAGAAGACCTCCAAATCCCAGCAGAAGGCCGCCGACCTTTAATATGCTGGTGGTTTTATTACTCACCATCTTATTCTCCCACTTATATTGCTTTATATAATTAAATTGCCATGAATTACACCACAGCTCCTGCCAATATATGCCCCTTACGCAACAGTATCAACCCCGTTTCTTTTAAAATTTAAATAAAAATGAGAAATTTGCAAAAAAAAGATTTTTTTTCTAGAAAGTAAAAACATTTAAATATGCATTTATACCTTACAAAACATGATCTTATTAACTTTAATATCAAATAATAATGGCTCAATTATCAGCGACTATTTTGTAGAAAAAAAGTTCAATTTATACATAAAAAAGCATCAAAAAAAGAATTTTTATATGAATTTTTTCACTTTTTTTGCATTTTTAATGATAATAATTATCATTCGCTTGTAATTAAGGTGCTGTGAGCCGCTATTTCCCTTTTTTATTGTCAATATTCATAGTTAATATGATTAAAAGTAATTATTTAAAAAATATCACTGGACTCTTTTAAGTATGGTGACACAGTTTGTAACACCAGACCCACCGATGTTGACTGTCATAGCTATTTCAGAGTTGTCTTTCGCTGCCAAACCAATTGGCTCTCCAATAAGTTGCTTATATGAAAGTGCATGCATTGAAGCTCCGGTCGCTCCTACCGGGTGACCCTTAGCTTTCAGTCCACCAGATAAGTTTATTGGACAATCACTTTCCGGATCAAACTTTCCTTCCATTAAATCAAATCCAGCTCTCCCAGGTTTAGACAAGCCTATCGCTTCAGCACATAATAGCTCATTTACTGTAAAGCAATCGTGTACTTCAGTGAAGTCTAAATCGGACACACTCACACCTGCCTCTTTGCATGCTAGGTCAACTGCATGCCTGGTGGCCTTTAATTCGTCAAGTCCACCCTTCCTTCCATTCAGCATCATCCTATCTGTTGTATGACCGACGCCACTCAGCTCTACTGCATGTTTAAAGTTTTTCAAAGCGTTATCAGTCGAAGTTAAAATAACTGCTGCTGCTCCGTCTGTGATCAAGGAACAATCATGTAATCTTAAAGGTGGTGCAATCATCGGATTGCTGCCTTTACCCGTATCAGGCAAATTGAGTATTGCGTCGGCTGTTACTAACTGATTCTTATCGGGCAAACTACCAGCTCCAAAGTGAGCTAGAGGATTTTGAATCCCATTCCTATAATTAAGGGCTGAAACATGCGCCAACATCATCCTTAACTGATCATTGGTGAGCTTATGTTTTGCTTGGTATGCCTTACCTAACTCCGCAAATAAACCAGGGAAAGTCATCCCATGGCGTCCTTCATCTGGCCAATATGAACAACAAGCTAATGCATGAGTTACCCCAGGGGTATCTAAGAGACTCATTTTTTCAACCCCTAATGCGAGAACATGTTTGAAGCGACCTGAAGCTACAGCATAAGCAGCATTATAAATAGCTAATGATGAGGTTGCGCAAGCACCTTCAGTTCTCGTGGTTGGTTTGAATAATAATCCCTCTGGATCAATTTCAAGAGCTAATGGGCCAACGTGCTCCTGATTAACGAACAGTGAGGGGGAACAGGATCCAACCCATATAGCGTCTATATCACTGGCCTCCAGACCTGCGTCTGCTATTGCTCTCGAACCAGCCTCTATGAGTAGCTCATAAAATCCTTTGGTATCCTCGACAGTTCCGGCTTCTCTATCTTTGTTAACAAATGCTCCGAATTTAGTATTGTATGCACCTACTATACTTACTTTCACATTAAACTCCTTTCTTAGTTGTAAGTTTTATTTGAGTCAAAAGAAAAGGGCTCTTTTGCTCATAAAAATATAATTTAAATCTTTCTTACTTCGTTCTTCCAGAATCTAGCTCTTAAGTCCCTCTTTAAAACTTTTCCAACTCCACTTTTTGGTAGCTTATCAACCATTATGATTTTTTTTGGAGCTTTTACGCTACCAAGCTGATTTTTACATAATTTGATAATCTCATCTTCTGAGAGAGCATTCCCATTTTTTTTTAATTCGATTACTGCAGTGACCTGTTCTCCCCACTTTTCATGTGGTGTTCCTATAACAGCACAATCCTTAATATCTGGCATTCCCCAGATAAATTGCTCTATTTCACTTGGGTAAACATTAAACCCACCTGTAATGATCATATCACCCTTTCTATCTATTAATGATAAGAAGCCTTCTTCATCAAATACTCCAATATCTCCAGTTAGTTGCCATCCGTTAAGTCTGATAGATGCGGTAGCTTCAATATTATTATAATATCCACCCATTAAAAGTCTTCCTTTGATTGCTACCTCTCCTTTAAAGCCGAAAGGTAAGGGATTTCCAGATTCATCTAGGACTGCAATCTCAACACCGGGAGAGGCCTTCCCACAAGAGCCCAATACTGAGTCATCATTTTTATTTAGCGCTTTTAAGTGGTCTTTAGCGGAGAGGAAAGTGCAAATCATCGGTGCTTCAGCTTGTCCGTATGTTTGCACCATTACTGGTCCAAATATAGATATTGCAACTTTAAGTTTATCGATAGACATTGGGGCTGCAGCATACCAAAAATACCTTAAGCTGCTATAGTCGTATGCTTTTATATCCTCATAATCAAGGAGTGTATAAATTGCAGTGGGCGGAAGAAACAAAGTTGTTACTTTATACTTCTGTATAGCAAAAAGTATTTTTTCTGAAGAGAAACCGTCCATAACGACAATTGAACCACCTTCTAAAATGGTCGCAAATGAACCAATACCTGAGGCATGTGTCATAGCTACACTTATCAGATAGCACGATGGTATGTCTGTAATTTTCATTTTTCTCTTTTGTATGCCTACGATTGCCTCCCATGTATTACCTCGCCACTCTGCTAGCTTTGAATCACCGGTAGTTCCACCTGTAGGGAATAAAGAAATCAACATATTCTGTTCGGGACTTGAAGACACAGAATCATATTTCTCATCTGTAGAGAAATTTCTCTTAGATCTAAAAATTTCGTCAGCTGGCTGTTTTAGAGCTGAAAAGCTAACGCCTGCGATTTTATTTTTTTCTAAAAAAGCTACATCTACTAAATTGAACCCATTTAGTGACGACGAAACCTTTTTATAGATATCTTTTTCAATAAATAAAAAATTTGCGTTGGAAAGTCTGATGAGCTTCAAATTTGAATCTACAGTATTTTTTGTATTTAAAGGTAGCCAAACTGCGCCGAGGCGAGAAATAGCAAATATGCAACAATAAGTTGCAACACTGTTTGGACTATATGTTGCTACAACATCGGCTGGCTTAACGCCCTTTTTAGCTAAAATAGCAGCTAAGTTGATCGAAACATTAACCATCTCAGGATATGAGAGACTTATATTATTATCTAAATCAATAAATTTAGCTTTAAAAGCTTCGGAACAGAATAAAGCCGAACTATTATCCAAAAAATCGACAAGGCGCATAATACATTAATAATTATTTTATCTTAGCGAGGGTTTCGAGCACTTTTTCGGGATTGATATCTACGGGAATAGTAAAATAAATAAACCCATCATTTTTTTCTATATTTTCAGAAGTCCAAATTGAATCACTGATATCAACACCAAGGGAATGGCTAGAAACATCCGACTGTTCAGGAACAATGGTAAAATCAATTTCGTCAGGCTTATTAAAGCTATCCTTTTCAAAAGGTAACTGAAGACCAACGGACCACCGATAGTGTTTTGCGACATTTAGCACTGGCTGATACCAAACAACTTCTTCTGGGCTTGATGGAAGATTGTTTTCGTCTTCTACCAAGAGTATGCCGGATAGATTCATTTCACTAAAGTAACGTAAGAAATCAGCCATATACATTGATACAGTATCCACTGACATCTCATCAGGCTCCAAATCATTATTTGTTGCTGATTTGTGGGATCTAGTCAATAGAGACCTTGGTGAGGGAATAACTAAAACTATAGGAACTGAGTCGCCATAATTATCATTTATAGCGATAAGAACCTCAGCAAGGAGCTCTCTTGGGGCGTAAGCTTCGAGGAGCACCTTTGAGGCAAATGTTGCGCGACCCTTCTCAGACATTGATTTAATAGCATTTTCATCATCTACCATCCAGTGATGAAATAAATCCCAGATATCTAAAACAACTATTTCTGCTTTAACCAGAGCATGGGCTTGAGTATAAAAGGAAAGATATGAAGCCGGGTTGGACCATGGATTAGCCTCGACTCCTAATAATAAATTTTTTGCATATTTATTAAAGTTCACCCATAGGCGCGGAGAATTTTCTCCGCCCTTGAGATAATTTACAAGATCAACAGCCATCATTACTTCCTATCAATTTTAGCCGTAATTCCTGCTTTCTTTCTTAAGTCTGCAAGTTCTTTTTCAAGCTCTCCAATGCGAACATCTTTAGGGTTAATCATATAGTTAGCACCTGGGTTAGCTGCGTCTCTAAGATCATCGTTCGCACCACAATAAACTTGCTCATTATTTCCATTCCATGCACCGTAAAAAGGGATATCATCTGGCGGAATGTCTCTAACATGCTTCTTAACAAATTCGGCATATGGAATACCTTGTTTCTTTCTTTGTTCCCGGTATTCATCACGCATTTTTTTAGTTGCAACTTCATCTACAGCTAAAGTTTCATCATCAAATACAACTTTGTATAGTTTTTTTGCCCAATCAGAAGATATTAAAGATTCTTCAATATCCATTATCACTAGATTAGGATCTCGCTCTAATACATCTCCGTACCCTCCACCAGAGCCCTGAGAAATCATATACAGAGCTCCACGCTTCGATATATCGAAGCCTAAGCCCAAATGTTGTGTGGTATAAATAGCATTTTCAAACGGCTGTTCATTCATTATTTCATGTATAGAGTGTCTCATTTTAGAAGGATCTTTCAGCATTATGTCATATACGTCAACACCTTCAACTCTACATAAAGGACCAGATCCCGCTGCATAACCACCAAATAGACCCTGGATAGTTGGTGCTTTAGAGCCTAGACAAGATGTCATAAATCCCCATGCATCGCTATCTTTTGTTGAAGCTATCTGGGTATATCCCATACCACCTCGATATTTTCCAGGAGCTTGTGTATTCATTGTCATTTTTTTGGATACAAGCTGAAGAAATGGAACCTCCTCTTCGTTCATTTCTTGTTCACCAATGTCAGCCATAGTTGCAAAAATTGGTGAAAGGGCATGCTCTCCGTCTCTATCCATTCTTGCGCCACCACCCATGCCATTTAAATCTGCACATAGGTTACCAAGTGTTTCACCATGCTGATTCACACCACCCCAAATGAAGGTGTTAATCATATTATGCCAAGGTGCTAAAACACGTGTATATTTTTCTGGTGTACTGTAAAGCATTTTTGCTGTCGCATGCTGAGCTACTGTAAAACTATGAAAAATAGACATAAGGCTTTGTGAATTAGGGGCAGAATAGGTACAGTCAACAATTGATCCAAGAGTAGACTTAAATTCAATCGGAGAAAGGCCAGCTTGACCTCTTGGTAAATCGGGCCAAATGTGATTCATGAATGCTTGTCCAACCATTCCTTTCATACCAGGAAGCTGGGTATTAATAGCTCTGTTAGTAAATTCTGGGCTACTTCCAGAGAAGTCGAAGATTAATCTATCTCCTTTCTTGGTTGCAGTCATGTTCATTTTAATTAAAGCATTTTCACGCAATGTTCCATCCATAATCGTATGAGTTCTCACTGTCATGTCGGGCCATTCAGACAATCTACGGCGAACTTCTGTAACCACACTTTCATTTGTGTATCGTAGGCATGCTGTAAGTGCATCAGGACCTTCGGAGGCAAAAACTTCTTTAATTCTTTGCTCTAATCGCATACAGGCAAAAAGCTTGACTTTCATATCTTCATATTGAAGTTTAGGCTCACGTACGGAGTTCTGGAGGAAAGTTAATAAATCTCTTTTAATTTTATAATTTTCCACCACCTTAAAGGGTGACATTTTCAAACCCTCATCGAAAGATGTTTCTGCCATAGTAGGCATACCGCCCGGCTCGATAGCTCCACATTCACCCTCATGTACAGTTGAGGCAGCCCAGCAGATTAGTTTCCCCTCATGGAAGACAGGCAAAATCATACTCTGATCAGTATTATGAACATTTCCGTATCTTGAATCGTTATGAATGAACCCGTCACCTTCTTTAACGCCAACAGTCTCCTCTTCGATCCAATTTTTAATTATGAACTTAATAGGGTGGTGGACAAGTGCAGAAAAAATCAAAACTCCTCCAGCACTACCAATGGTCAAGTCTCCTGAAGCAGAATATATTCCAGTAATAATATCACCCCATTTAGCACCGGGGGCTGCGCCCATCTGCTCTACCATTTCAAAACCTTCTTCACATGCAGACTGGAGCCGATCTCGAATAGAGGCTATTTGGTTTAGATCAGTATACTCTTTCATGACCCTTTCTTCTGTCTCCGTCCTTGGCATTATACGGTGATCGCGCATAATTTCTGGATCTGGAGCTAAGAATAACGTTGTATCCTTAAGAAACTTTTTTATTAATTCTTGGTCTTGGACATCAAGTTCAATTTTTGCTTTCTCGTTCATAATATATCTTCCTCTTTAATTCTTTTCTTCTTCATGAAGAAACCAAACTGCCCCTTGTTCAGCTGAAACATACTTCCAGCCTGGTTCAATTAAATATGTTGAAACTTCTGATGATACTAAACCGGGTCCATTAATTTCCGTACCGGGCGGTATGTCAGCCTTGTTCCAAACTGGCGTGTCTACAGCCTTGCCATCGCCAACAAAATAACATTTCCTTGTTGTTGCTGGAGCAGGAGGTTCAATACGTTTATTTTGTGCTATAGGTTTAATATGGTCAAATTCAACTGTATCGTGTTCTACATATGAGGCGACACGTATCGTGTTTATTCGGATACCTGCTTCTGGAGCCTGACTTCCCTCTCCAAAGCGCGCACCATAATCGCTTGAAAATTGATCAAGTATATTCATCACGTCCATTACAGATTCAAGATTATGCTTAGGCACTACCACAGTAGTTTGAACTAGCTGATTACCATATCGCATGTCCAATTCAAGAGAGTGCTTGATATCACTTAATGCTGAACCTTGCCTAACGAGGTCAGCTTGGCCCCGTTTACTTAATTCTACGACCAGATCATTAAATCTCACGTAATTATCAAACACTTTTCGGGATGTAGAATCATATAAGACCATAAATAACGATGTTTCATGGATATGCATTTGATGCATATTACCTGCACCCACTGCGGAGAAAACAGAACTGAAGGGAGTTGCAAGAATCTTATTTATTTTTAACTTTGAGGCAATACCACAACAATGTAAGGGGCCATTACCGCCATATGCAAGCATAGTGAAGTCCTGTGGATCGTAGCCTCGAACTCTTAGTTCTGTATTGACACCGTTGGCCATATTGCTATCTACTTTTTCTTTTACCAATAATGCGGCTGCTATTGGCTCAACATCTAAGTCATCACAGAGTGTTTCCTCAATAGCGAACATTGATCTTTTGGGATTAAGAGGAATGCTTCCACCTGCATAATTTTCAGCATCGAGATAACCTAAAACCAAATCTGCATCTGTTACTGTTGGGTTCATTCCGCCTCGGTCATAACAAGCAGGACCTGGGTCAGACCCAGCGCTTTTTGGGCCAACGGCGACAGCATTATACATACGATCAAATGAAGCAATCGATCCACCTCCTGCTCCAAGTGTAACTAAGTGTACCATTGGAACAGATACAAGCCACCTATCGATGACTGGGTTAAAATCATAATGTTTTATTCCACCCTCAACGACTATGCCGATGTCATAACTTGTTCCGCCCATATCTGTTGCAATTACACTACCTAGATCAGCTTCCTTGGCTAAATGCTCTGCTGCACTGATTCCAGAAACTGGACCTGAGTGGATAGTTTGAAGTGCATCTGTAGAATTCAATTGCGCCATACCGCCTGAGTTGTGTATCACAAGCATTGGCTTAGAATAGGAGTTAGCGCGTAAATTTTGCTCCAATTGACTCATAGCATGATACATGGTGGTATGCAAGTAACCATCTACGATTGCAGAGGTCGCTCTTACATACTCACCTTTTCGACCAGCAACACGATGAGAGAGTATTACGGGAATCGATCCTAGCAAGTGTGTCGGATATTCTTCTAATAAAATTTCCTCTATGCGTTTCTCATGTGATGGATTTACTACTGAGTTCACCAAGCATACAACTATAGCCTGTGCGCCTTTATCAGCTAATATTCTTATTTTTTTACGAACATCATCTTCATCGACGGGCATTACTAATTCGCCCTCAAAGCCTAATCGCTCTCTTACACCTTCGATCATATTAGGCAGAACCAATGGAGCCGGTCTTTGGGCATCAGGAAGATTCTGTTTGCCAAGATCATCCAGGCCTTCACCATAACCACGTGCTCTGCTGAGTGGCACCATAGCTTCATATCCTGCTGTGACTAACATACCTATTCTAGGTCCATTATGCTCAATTAGTGCATTCGTACCTAATGTTGTTGCATATCTAACTGAATCAACCCCAGCTAAAAGCTCCTCCATGCCCACACCGAGCTCTTGGTATGCTTTCTCGAGAGCCTCATTAAAACCTAAAGCAAGATTTTGATGTGTAGTTAAAGCCTTTGTTTCTATATATTTATTATCCCAAACTACAAAGCAGTCGGTAAAGGTCCCGCCTATGTCTACAGATATACGTTTCATAATTGTTTTCCTAAAACTTTAAAATGTTCAGATTATCTCCAAAACTAAAAGAATTTACTTCGTAATTAATGATTATGCCCGCAACTTCTATCAACCAATACATTAGGTCCTGTAGTTGGTTCTGTAAGTTCTTCTCTTGTACTCCATTGCTTTTTGAGAGCATCAATGTCGACTTCCATGTCATACAGAGGCATATGTCCTGGAAAAGTATATTCAACTTCAATTTGAGTTCCACAATCTGGGCAATAAAACTCATAAATATTTACCCAATCCTTATCGGGGCAAAAAGTAAATTTATATTTTTCTGGATCAATAACAGAAGGATGTATATCAGCTGGATCTCTGTTATAAACTAGTAAACCTTCTTTATAATTACCTCGCGCCGGCCCAATTTCATGCTCACAATTTCGGCATTCCCAGGTTTCTTTTTCTAAATCTATCCGAAGATATTCTGTCATTAATACTTTCATTATTTGACTCCCTTTGTTAGGCATATATCACCTAGTTCGGTTACCACAAATTTCCACCCTGGTCTAACTAAGCACGTGAAGTATTCATCTTCAATTACTGCTGGGCCAATACTATGATTTCCAGATTTCATTTTATTTACTTCATATACAGGCAAATCATTCCATTCTTGATTATCACCAAAAATAGATCTTACCGAGCTTTTTGTAGCAACAGAACTCTGAGATATTTTGACTTTTTTGTTTGAATCAACTCTAAGTTTTTTTCTTGCAGAAAATTCTAAAATAGCTGCATCTGAGTTGGACAAGGCTTTTGGAAATATAGCTTTTCCAGTTAATTCGTGAGCTGTTTCATCGGTACCTTTAAAGCCTACAATTTGAGCACTGATATCGTATTCGCCAGCAGAATAACCTTCAGCAAACATATCCCTTTGTGCCTTTTCAGCTAGATTGTTGTATGCCACTTCTAGAGTTTCATTATCAAACTTTTTGAGTACAGCCGAATAGCTTTGTCCTATATCACAAGAACCTATTCCATATGCACTGAAAACAGCTGCCGTTTTAGGTATAAAAATAGTTTCAATTCCAGATTTATCTGCAACACCACAAGCGCTCATTGGGCCTGCGCCGCCAAATGCTAAAAGAACAGTTTCGTCTGAAACTTTAGCGAATTCAGTTAATTCATAGGATACTTTTGCATCGTAAGCATCACGAAGTTTAATTAATGCTTCATCTGATGTTATGCCTAATTGGCTCGCGATGTTTTGGTCGATAGCTGCACGAGCTCTATCAATATCCAATTTCAAGCCACCCCCAAAAAAAGTTTTTGGATCTAACAAACCCATTAGAAGATTTACATCAGTCATTGTAGATTCTTTTCCGCCGCGACCAAAGCTTGCTGGTCCTGGGACGGCGCCAACACTTTCTGGACCTACTTGAATATTTTTTCCATTAACTGAAAGAATAGAACTTCCGCCAACGCCAGGGCTCGAAATTTCACAAAGTCCAAATGATATTGGAACACCCTCTACATTTCCATGACGAGATTCACTCACATGACTATTGATCACCTGACCAATATCTGTTGTGGTGCCACCAATATCCATAGATACGACATTATTAAGGCTATACTGTTTGCTGAACTCTTTTACACCCTCCATACCGCCACGTGGTCCGGAGCTATATGTTCTCAAAGCAATTGTTTTTGCTACTCGTGATGCGTCACCATCATTGCGGAAAATCAGTAATGGATTTTTTGTTCGATATTCACGTAAACAATTCTCTGCATTGTATAGAAAGCTTTCCATTGCGGGATGAAGGAATGAATTAACAAGTGCTGTCCATCCCCTTCGATTACCTGATATGTCTTCCGCCAATTCACTTGCAAATAACATAGGTACTGCACCTAATAGATGTCGTGGATAATTGTCAAAGGCAATTCTTTTGAACTGAGATTCACATTTAGTTGCGTCTTCATTATCAAAACAAACTACAATACGGTTTGCACCACTAGCTGTTAGACGAGTTATGGTAGTAGCAGTTTCTGTTGCAAGCTCCTCGTCATTAAGGTCAGCCAAATCTATTTCTTCAACACGGTCTGCTACAAGAAAAGTAAATAAATCTGGGTCTTTTTCTTGCATTAACTTAATCAGGTTATCATTATTTTTATTGATAACCATTCCTAATTTAGGACCCTTCCGCTCGACAATAGCGTTAGTACCTTGGGTAGTCGAGTATCTGATATTTTCAGCTTCTGCAAGTAGTCTAGTTATATCCTCCTGCCCATAAACTTCCTTTGAAACAATTTTTAAGCCATCAAAGAAACATTTACTTAAATCATAAGGAGTTGTAAGCGTTTTTGTTGAATAGAAATTATTATCTTTCAGCACACATACATCTGTTAGTGTACCGCCATTATCGATGTTAATTAGCATTCCCATTGGAGCTACCTTCAGTTTTGAGATCTTAAAGTTAAAAAATAGGTTGTTTGATTTTTTTTCAAATTTTTATTCTACGAGCAAAAATTTTTATTAGCAAACTTATCAGCACATCAATAATTCTCCATCGTAAGTGTGTAAAATTTAACAATTCTAACCAACCATGTTTTTCGTATATACGTATTACGAGCATATTAATGATCACAATAGACATTATGCTTCGTACATTTCGCAATGAGTTCAATATAAATGGGCTGTTGTCTCCAAACAAGGTCTTATTTAATCTTCAAAACTCACAAATAATATCAAAAATATAAGAAAACACACCAAAAGAATACTTACATTAAAAATACCTCAATAAGTCATTGATACAGAACCAATAAAGGCCTTAGCGCAAGCATCACAAAATACGCATGCCTCTATCTCGCTGAAAGAACCGACTAATTCACGCAATTATGCGCTAAATTCCAATCTGGGGAAGGAGATGGCGGAGAGAGAGGGATTCGAACCCTCGATAGGGTATTAACCTATACTCCCTTAGCAGGGGAGCGCCTTCAGCCACTCGG
>MDTG01048260.1_pt1 | contig 13583 bp, 12 predicted proteins | sample 811421 | NCBI WGS metagenome assembly MDTG01 (sample SAMN05326645, study PRJNA326480) | marine metagenome | isolation source: seawater | place: Pacific Ocean: South East | collected 2011 | reverse complement strand
TTTTGATTGGAAAATTCCTAAAGAATGGAATATTAGTGATGCGTATATTCTGGATCCAAATAATAAAAAAATTATTGATTTTAAAATTAATAATCTTCATTTAGTAGGATATTCTATACCAATAAATAAGTTAATATCTAAAAAAGAATTAATAAAGAAATTTCATTACATAAAAAATCAAAAGTATGCAATTCCATATGTGACTTCCTATTATAATTTAAATTGGGGTTTTTGTGTAACGTATGATTTTTTTAAAAAATTTTTAAAGCAATATAATAAAAAAGATAAATTTAGAGTAGTAATAAAATCTTCTTTCAAAAAAAATGGGAAATTATCTTTGGGTGAGCTTTTAATAAAAGGAAAAAAAAAACAAGAAATCTTGGTATCGACCTATATTTGTCATCCATCTATGGCAAATAATGAACTTAGTGGACCAATAGTTTCTATGAGTTTAATTGAATATTTTAAAAAAAAAAAAACAACCAGAATATTCTTTAAGGTTTCTTTTTGTACCAGAAACTATTGGCTCCATTTCATATCTATCAAAAAATTTGAAAAAACTTCAAAATTATGTTTTAGGCGGTTATAACTTAACATGTATTGGGGACGATAGACAGCACTCTTGTATGTTTTCAAAGTACAAAGACTCACCCTCAGATTTAGCTTTAATAAAAGCATATAAAAAATTAAAAATAAAAAATTATAAGGTTCACTCATTTTTAGATAGGGGCTCAGATGAAAGACAGTATAATTCGCCAGGAATTAATTTAAATATAGCATCGATCTTTAGAACTAAATATTGGAATTACCCAGAATACCACACTTCATTAGACAATTTTGATTTAGTAACATTGAAAGGAGTAAGAGGCGGATTTAATGTTGCTAAAAATGCAATTAACATCTTGTTAAAAGAAATCTACCCAAAATACTCATTATTATGTGAACCTCAAATGTCAAAAAGAAAATTGTATCCAAATGTTTCGAAAAAAAATATTAAAAATACATTTAAAAGTTATTTGGATTTCGTTCAGTACGCTGATGGCAAAAATACTCTTAAAGATATATGTAAATATACAAACATAAAACTGGATAAAGGAAAAAAAATTTACAATGTTTTAATAAAAGAAAAAATTTTAATATAATGAAAAAAATATCTTATAAATTTTTTAATCAAATAAAAAATGTAAAGTCTTATTCAACAATGTATGAAAAAAAATCTGATTTAAAAAAGATTTATCCCGCAAATACAAAACGTTTAGATATTTTTATAAAACTTCTAAAAAAATATAAACCAAAAAAAATAATTGATGCAGGCTGTGGTACTGGAAAGCCATTAATTAAAATTAAGAAATTAGGATTTAATATAATAGGTTACGATAAGGCTCAGAATATGGTGAAAATGGCAAAAGAAAATCTAAAAAAAAACAAACTTAATAGCAACTTAATTTTTGAAGATAATTTTGAAAAACCAAAAAGTATCAAAAAAAACTCAGTAGATTGTATTTTAGGTATGGGTACATTTTATTATTCCAAAAATTTTCAAAAAACATTGAAAACTCAAATAAGCAAATTAAAAAAAAACGGAAGGATTATTTTTTCTTTGCGAAATGAACTTTTTAATATCGCAACTTTTAACGATTATAGTGCAAATTTTTTCTCGAATTTATATGCATTAGAAGAAAAATCCCCCAAAATTAAATTCTTTTTTAAAAAGCTTATGAAAGGATTCCACACAAGAAAAAGTATTAAAGTAAAGAATATTGATGATGAAAAAGTATATTCTAGCTTACATAACCCCCTTACAATTAATTCAAAATTGCAAAAAATAAATATAAAGATAAATGGTATTTATTATTATCATTTTCATTATCTACCACCATTATTTGAAAAGATAGATAAGGAATTTAGAAAAAAGTCTTTAAAGTTAGAAAACCCAAATAACTGGAAAGGAATTTTAATGGCCTCAGCTTTTGTTGTAGATGGTCAAAAAATTAAATAGGTTTTCAAATTAGATATTTTCTTTATAACAAACAATTATTTTAAGAATAAAAAATATTTATGTGTCAAAATAATTTAAAGGCTGTAATTTTATGTGGAGGTTACGGCTCAAGACTTTCTGAGGAAACTGTTAATATTCCAAAACCAATGGTAAAAATTGGAAAAAAACCAATTGTTTGTCACATAATTGATATTTTTACAAAGTATGGGATAGACGATTTTCTATTATTAACTGGTTATAAGAGTTCAATAATAAAAAAATATTTTGAGAAAGGTTACAAAAATTTAAATATTCAAATATTATATACAGGGAAAAATTCACAAACAGGTGGTAGACTTTTAAGGGCAAAAAAACAATTATTGCATGAAAATTTTTTTTTGACTTATGGGGATGGTGTTTCAGATATAAATATAAAAAAATTACTCAATTTTCATATAAAAAATAAAAAAGTGGCTACAGTTACAATGGTAAAGCCCACAGTTCGATTTGGTGAATTAAAGCATGTTAAAAATTTAGTAACAAGTTTTAAAGAAAAGCCCCAAGCCGAAAGTGGGTGGATAAGTGGAGGTTTTTTTGTTTTTAATAAAGAGATTTTTAAATTTTTAAAAAATGATAATACAATTCTAGAGAAGAATCCTATGATTAATCTTGTCAAAAAAAAACAACTTTCTGGATATAAACACAATGGTTTTTGGCAGTGTATGGATAATATGAGGGATAAGAAAATATTAATTTCATTATTAGCTAAGGGAAAAGCACCATGGAAAAATTAAACAAATTTTATAAAAATAAAAAAATATTAATAACTGGAATAACTGGTTTTAAGGGATCTTGGCTTGCATCAATGCTACTGCAATTAAATGCAAAAGTTTATGGAATAGGTTATAATCCAAATAAAAACAAAAAATTATTTTATAACTTAGGGATTGATAAAAAGATCAATCTTAGGAATATTAATATTAATGATTATAAAAAATTAAAAAAATTTATTAAGTCAGTTGAGCCAGAAGTTATTTTTCATTTAGCAGCTCAGCCATTAATATTCGAGTCCTATTCTTCACCTAAAGAAACAATTAATGTAAATACTATAGGAACTTTGAATATTCTTGATATTTCGAGAGATCTTAAGAAATTAAAATCGGTAGTATGTGTTACTTCTGATAAATGTTATAAAAGTAATAATTCTACAAAAGGATTTAAAGAAAATGATATACTAGGTGGGGAAGATCCTTATAGTGCATCAAAAGCATCTGCAGAAATCATAATTAATAGTTATATAAAAAGTTATTTTTTAAAATTAAGAATTGGAGTATCAAGCGCTAGAGCCGGCAATGTAATTGGGGGTGGTGATTGGTCCGGAAAGAGACTTATTCCTGATATAGTCAGATCTATTATAAATGATAAAAAAATTATAATTAGAAATCCAAATTTTAATAGACCGTGGCAACATGTTTTAGAACCGCTTTATGGATATTTGTTATTAGCAAAAAAACTTTCACATAATCCAAAAAAATATTCTGGAGCATATAATTTTGGACCTATGCCAAATACTGTTACTTCTGTTATGAAAGTGGTAAATATATTTATAAAGTATTGGGGAAAAGGTAATTATAAAGTTAAAGGTTCAACATATTACGAGCAGCCAAATTTACAACTTAATATAAAAAAATCAAAGTCTATGTTAAATTACAAACCAACATTTTCTATGAAAGAAAGTATAATTTTGACTGCAGCTTGGTATAAAAAAGTTAAACAATTAAAATTTAGTGCTTACAAAATTACAAATGAGCAAATTCAAGATTTTTTGAAAAAAAAATGATAAAGAATTTTAAAGTTTTTAAGTTGAAAAAGATAAAAAATCATTTAGGGGACGTCACCAAATATATAAGTAAAAAGGACAAGTTCTTCAAAAAGTTTGGTGAAGTTTATTTAAGTGATATTAAAAAAAATAAAGAAAAAGGCTGGAATCTCCATAAAAAAAGTACATGTTTAATTACTTCATTAAAGGGAAGGGTATTGTTTACTCTTTCTGATCATAAATTTAGAAAAAAAATTAAACTTACTTTAAACAGTAAAATACCAAAAATTCTAATTATACCACCTAATACATGGTTTAAATTTAAATCAATTGGCGGTAGCTCTACAATAATTAATTTGACTGATAATGAGCATAACAAAAATGAAACTGAAAAAAAAACTATAAAATATAATGTATAAGTAAAATTTTTAGTGTCAGGTGAATGAAAAAAAAAATAGATATTAAACTCATACAAAAAAAAGATTTAAGTCTTAAAATTTTAAAAGAATGGATATATTGGTTGAATGACAAAGAAGTAACTAAATTTAGCAATCAAAGGTTCAAGAAACATACAGTTTCGTCGCAAAAAAATTATTTATTTGAAAAATTAAAAAAAAAAAACAATTTATTATTCAAAATTGAATATCAGGGAGTCTTTGTAGGAGTTATAGAAATTGGAAGTATAGATTTTGATAACGAAAATTGTGAATTAATGTATTTTCTTGGTAATAAAAAGTTATGGTCAAAGGGTATTGGAACCAAATGTATAAATCTAGCTATAAAATATATCAAAAATAATATGAGACTAAAAAAAGTATATGCCGGTTGTAATAACAGAAATAAAGCAAGTATTAAAATCTTAAAAAAAAATCAATTTAAAATTGAAGGTAAAATTAGAAATTTTTTAACTATTTCAAAACAAAAAAAAAAAAGAGATGACAAAGTTATTTTAGGCTTAAATTTGTAAAAAAAAATAATGAATTTTGAATTTTCTATTATAATACCAATATATAAATGTAAATTTTTTGAAAGAGCTATTAACTCAGTAAGAAATCAAAAATATGTAAATTGGGAACTAATTATCATTGATAATAATTTCGATGACTCAGTAAAACGATTTTTAGAAAAAATTAAGGATAATAGAATAAAATATTTCAAAATTTCAAATAATGGTATTATTGGTAAATCAAGAAATTTAGGAATTAAAAAATCAAAAAATGAATGGTTATGTTTTTTAGATTCAGATGATTATTGGACATCAAATAAATTAAATGAGACATTAAAGGTTATTAAAGAAAAAAAATACGACCTAATTCATCATAATATGTATGTCGATGAGAAATCGATAAAAATCTTTAAATCAAAATTATACGATTACGAGATTAAAAATCAAAATATTAAATTTGATGATCTAATTTTAAATGGGAACAACATAATTCAATCAAGTGTAGTAGTAAAAAAAAAAATTTTAAAGAGAGTAAAATATTTTTCAAATAAAAAAGAATTGATTGCCTGGGAAGATTTTGATCTATGGCTTAAAATTGCAAAAATTACTAATAAATTTTTTCTAATTAATAAATGTTTAGGAAGTTATCATGTATCTAAGGATAAAAATGAAAAACTTAAAAGATTTATTAAAAATATTCATGAGTTTAAAAAAAAATATAAATTTGAAATATCTAAAATAAAAAAAAAATTTAATATAGAAAATCTTTGGTGGACAGAATATGCCGAAGCTCTAAATTTTAAAAAAGATAAAAAATATCATAAATCTTATCTAAAAGTAAAAAATATAAAAACTCAAAACTTTAAGATGAAATTAAGAATATTTTATTTAAAACTAATATTAAACTTAAAAACATAAAATGAATTTAAAATCAGAATATATTTTTTTATCAGATGGATACAGAGGGGGTGCAAGTAAATTTTTAAATGATCATGTAAATTACCTTGCAAGAAATAAAAACAAAGTAACAATTTTAGATCCCAATCCAAAAAAAACTTTTGAGAAATTTCATAAAAAAATAATAGTTCGCAAGATAAAAATCAATGAAAATAATTTATCAAATAAAAAATTTTTAAATAATTTAATAAATTTAAAAAAAAAATCTTTTCTAGTTATTACAAATTTTGTTTTTTTAATAAAATATTTTTTTATTTTTAGAAAATTTAGAAAAAAAAATAAAATAATCTTAACTATTCATAGTGGGGTATTAAAAAAAAATTTAAGAAATATGTTTTTAGCTTTTATTTTTTCATTAATATGTAAAAACATAGATTACTTAATTTTTGGATCTAATTCAGCAAAAAAATGGTGGATGAAACATTTTCCATGGATGAAATATAACAAAACATTAATTAAATATAATGGGATAAACCTATCAAATAAATTAAAACCAAGAATTTTAAAAAAACCCTTTCAAATAAGTTTTGTCGGTAGACTTGAAAAGGAAAATAATCCAATATTTTTTATTAATATTGCAAAAAAATTATTAAAGATAAATAATAATTTTAGATTTAATATTTTTGGTGATGGGCCTGAATTAAATGAATTAAAGTTAAATTTTAAGTCTAATTTTATTAAGTTTCATGGTTGGACAGAAAAAAAAAAGATTTACAACATTACGGATATACTAATTATTACAGCTCCAATAAATAACTTTCCATATGCAGCATTAGAGGCTAAAAGTTTTGGTATTCCCGTGTTATCCTGTAGTGATGGTGATATTAGTAAAATAATCAGAAATGGTATAGACGGACATATTGTCAGCACAAACTCCATATATCCCATGATTACTTTGATCAATAAGATTATTAAAAATTATAAAAAATATTCAAAAAATTCAATTAAAAGATCTAAATTATTTGATTTAGAGAGTTCTTGTAAAAAATTTTGGAAAATTACTAAATAATGAAAACATACATAATTGGATCTGGTTACCTATCAAATGAGATTAAAAAAAAATTTTCGAGCTGCCTTATATATAGTGCAGGTGATTTTTTAAATATTATAGATCAAATAAATAAAATAAATTTAAATTCAAAAGTAAATTTAATTATTAATTCATTTTACTCGGTTAAAGAACTTAATAAAATAAAGTCTTATAATTTTTTTTTTAAAAAAAGTATAACTGAAATATCAAGTATTTTAGATAAGATTGATTATAAAATCATAAATAAAATTATCTATACAAGCAGTTCATCAGTTTATGGATCTATTGAAAACAAAATTAGATCGGATGATCCAAATAATAGATATATTTATTCATCACTAAAATTAACTTCTGAAACGTTATTTAAGAATTATTGTAATAAACACAATATAAATCTAGATATTTGTAGAGTCTTTAATATTTATGGAAATAAAGATAACTTTTCAATAATCTCAAAGCTGATCTCAAAAAAAAAGAATAAAAAAATTAAAATTAATAATAATGGTTTTTCTATTAGAGATTTTATTCACGTTAAAGATATTGTTGAAATTTATAAAAAACTTTTAAAGGTCAAAAATTCTGGTTATTACGATTTAGGGACTGGTAGAGGTCTTAAAATTATAGATATTATAGAAAGTTTGAAAATTAATAAAAAATATCTTACTTTTTCAAAAAAAAAAACTAATGAAATACATGAATCAATAGCCGATACAACAAGCTTAAAAAAAGATATTAAAAAATATAAATTTAAAAGACTTGAAAGATTTTTAAAAGTTAAGAACTTAAATTTTAAAACAAAGAATCATGATAATTATCTTGAAAACAAGTTAGTTGGGTCAATAATTTATGGAGCAGGGTATTCAGGTTTAAAATTAGGTGCTCAATTATGCAATTTTGATAAGAATAGTGTATCTTATTTTGTTGATGACAATATAAACAAAATTGGAAAAATTCAAAATAATATTGAAATAATCTCTTTTGATGATTTAAAAAATTTATCTAAAATAACAAAAATAAGAAATATTATTATTGCAATACCATCACTAAAACAGAATGATAAGATAAAATTAATTAAGAAACTCATACCTTTTTGCTCATCTATCAGCAGTTTACCAGAAAAGAACTATTTTAAAGACAAAAGCATAGAAGTTAATGATATTAATGAAATAAGTTTAGAGGAATTATTTGATCAAAAAAATTTAGTTTTTAAAGAATCTTCACTAAATAAATTTAGTAAGCAAACCATATTAGTAACTGGAGGTGCAGGCAGTATTGGTTCAGAATTATGTAGACAACTTAACAGATCTAATTTTAAGAAGATGATAATTTTAGATCACTCCGAATTTAATATATATAGATTATCACAAACACTCAGTGGAAAAAAAATTAAATTAGTTTTAGGTGATATTAAAGATCAAAACCTAATTTCAAAAATAATCGTCGATGAAAAAGTTAACTTTGTTTTTCACGCTGCAGCCTATAAACATGTAAAATTTCTTGAGAAAAATATAGTTGGTGCTATTAAAAATAATATTTTAGGTACTTTAACAATACTTAAATCATTAAAATCAAAAAAAATTAATTTTATTTTTATTTCAACTGACAAAGCAGTTAATCCAAAGACAATATTGGGACTTACTAAAAGAGCTTCTGAGATGATCATAAATTATTATTCAAATAAGAAATTTTATAAACAATCGAATTTTTCAGTTGTAAGATTTGGTAATGTAATTGGAAGTGATGGATCTGCACTTCCATATTTTCTAGATCAAATAAAAAAAGATTTGCCAATTTTACTAACTGATAAAAAGATGGAAAGATATTTTATGACAATTAAAGAAGCTTGCAGTTTAGTACTTCAATCATGTTCTATAAATACAAAAAATAAGATTTTATTTTTAGATATGGGAAAACCTGTTAAAATTTTGAATGTTATCAAAAAAATTTTTCAAACTTATAAAAAACCAAATCAAAAATTAAAAATTAAAATTGTTGGTAATAAATTTAATGAAAAAATATCTGAAAAACTTACATATAGAAAAAAGATAAAAAAAACTCAGATCAAAAAAATTTTTTCAATTGAAAATCTATTGCCAAAAAAAAATTATGATATAATATTACAAGAGTTACAAAAAAATATTGACAATCAAAGTCAAAGTTATTTAATGAAAATAATAACTAATTTAATAAAGTAAGAATAACAATAATGGATATTCAAAATACTAATTTTAAAGTTCTAGATTGCACACTAAGAGATGGAGGGTATTACAATAACTGGAACTTTTCAATTGATCTAATTAAATCCTACTTAACTAGCATAAATAAAACAAATATAGACCTTGTAGAAATAGGTTTTAAAACCAATATTAAGGATAAAACTATTGGTTTGACTGGTAATATAAGTGATACATTTCTAAAAAGTTTAAGTATACCAAAAAATGTTAACATTGGAGTAATGATAAACTCTAGTGAACTAATAGAAAAAAATAATAAAGATATAAATCTAATTAAAAACTACTTTTCATATTATTCTATCAAAAAAATTAAATTTGTAAGATTAGCTACTCATATAAAAGATTTATTCAAAATTAAGAATTCAATTGATTGGTTAAAAAAAAATAAATTCATTGTAGCTGTAAATATCATGCAGATTTCTGAAGTTAGAGTTAAAAACATTAAAAGATATTGTGAATTTTTAAAAAAAAATAAGGTAGATGTTGTTTATTTAGCAGATAGTCTTGGTAGCTTAAATCCTAGTGATATTAAAAAAATTTTTACTATATTTAGAAAAAATTTTAATGGGGTATTAGGTATACATGCTCATGATAACTTAGGTTTAGCATTAAAAAATAGCATATCGGCATACAAAAATGGTGCCAATTGGATTGATAGCACAGTCTTAGGAATGGGGAGAGGACCCGGGAATGTAAGAACTGAAGAATTATTACAAAGAATTCAGAAAGACAATCAATTTCAAAAAAAATACGAAAAACTTGAAAGTTCTATAACCAAAAAGTTTTTTTTATTAAAGAAGAAATATAAATGGGGGACAAATCAATTTTATAGATTATCCGGTAAAAAGGAAATCCACCCAACATATATTCAAGAACTTTTACACAATAAAAATTATTCTAAAAATGCAATTTTGAAAGTGATAAGTCACTTATCGAAATTAAATGTTAAAAAATATAATCCACTTAATTTGCATTTTGCAAACAATTTTATTGGTGGAAACCAGTATTCTTATAGAAGACCAAAAGATTTTTTAAAGAAATCTAGATTATTAATAGTAGGTCCGGGCAAAACAATATCGAAAGAAAAAAATAAAATTTTAGATAAATTAAAAAATGATGATTTTGATGTTATTTTTATCAATAAAGTAAAAAACAATCTAAAGATTTCAAATTTTTTTAGAATTTCATGTCATCCCTTGAGATTGATAAGTGATTTTAATTTTCATAAATCCAGTAAAGATATTTTAATTTTACCGTCAAACAATTTACCAAAAAAAAATTTTTTGGATTTAATTAAAGCAAAAAAAAAAATTTTAAATTACGGAATGAAACTAGGGAATATTGACCAGATTTCAATAAAAGATAATCAATGTATTTTACCCATACCTTTAACTATTGGATATACAATTGCTGTTGGTTTTGCTGGTAATGCAAAAAGAATATATCTAGCAGGTTTCGATGGAAGACAAAAAGACGATCCATATAATGATGCAACACAAAAAATTATTAAACTATTTATAAAGAAATATGGGTCAAAAAGATTATCATCAATTACAAAAAGTAATTATATATTTAGATAGACTTGAGACAGTATAAACAAGACCAAACATTAGAATTAATTCAAGATTAAGTATTTATGTATAATATTGATGGAAATGTACTTACAAGCCCTTATTCTTTAATAATTTCAATTTTTCTTTGTTTTGGTGTTTTTAGCCTTGGTAACATAATCCAACAAATTTTAATTAAGAAAAATTTTTTAAAAAGATATAAAAAAATTAATTATTTTTTTTCGCCAATAATAGGCACATACACTTTAATTTTTTTATTATATCTAATTTTAATTCTTGAAATTAGTGGTAATCTTTTTTTAAAGATAGCTGCTTATTTTTTACTTTTTTTATCATTATTATGTTTTAATGAAATAAGACAGATAATTTATGATATAAAAAAAAAAATTTATAAAGAAAAAAATTTTGAATTATATTCAGTACTTTTAATCTTTGTTTTATTATTTTTAATAGCAGCATCTCCAATCACACATGCAGATGCAATTGATTATCATTTTTCAGGTGCTTTAAATATTTTAAATTTAGGTCATTTTCAAAAAGAAATATTACCCATGAATAATCATCTTGCTTCTTTAGGGGATTTACTTATGTCACTGGGATTAGCAGTAAAAGCAGAACAATTTTCTAATTTAATACAATTTTTATCTTTGTTAGCTGTTGTACCTTTTTTTATTAATACTAAAAAAAAATATTTTTTTTTGATATTTATTTTAATTTGTCCTATTACTTTACTTTTAATAAGTACTCATAAACCACAATTACTCTTTAGTGTTTCTTCTTTATTAATTTTTATTTTTTTAACTAAATTTTTTTCAAATACAAGTTCTGAAGATCTAAAAAAATTACTTCCTTTATTTTTGGTAGTTTTATGCATAAATAGTTTAGCAAAGTATTCATTTCATCTTTCATCGTTCTTATTAAGCTTTTACTTTTTTTATTTAATGAGTAAAAAAAAACTATTAGGATATTCAATTTTTGTAGGGATCTTAGTTTTTTCTTTTTTATATTTACCTTTTTTAACCTTCCGCCATCTGCATTTTGATACAGGGTTGATAGAATTATTAAAAAGTCCCTTACCAATTAATTTATACGGTTTTCAATCTCATCACAGTTTGTTGAGTGGAGGTAAGTTAAACATAATTAACATTTTTTTTCCAACAAATATCTTAGCTATAATCTCAACTTTTGGACCGTTACTAATTTTGATTTTTTTGATGATTAATGATAAAATTTTAAATTATAAGATATCGTCTTTTTTAATATTAATATTTCTTTTCTTCGTTTTAATCTATGGAAGTAATTTACAAAGATTTCTATTTGAGGGGTTTTTGTGGTTAGTGTTTTTAATTTCATTAATCTTTAATTATAAATCAAATTTTTACAAAATATTTTCAAAGTTAATTTATTTTCAACTTTTAATTATGATATCAGTTTATTTATTCTTTATAATAAAAATTTTCCCAGGATCTTTAAATCAAAATTATAAAGAAAAAGTAATGATAGAAAATGCTAATGGATATCAGTTAGCATTATGGGTTAATGAGGCACTTAGTAAAGATGACATTTTACTTTCAACTCATAGATCTATATCTTTATTTAAAAATAAAACATATTCTAACATTTTTACTTGGCATGTTAATTTAAATGATCCTGAAACTAAAATTTATCTTGATTTTTTGAAACAAAAAAAAAATTAATAGATTATTAATATATCAAAATAATGATGAAAAAAATTCATATAAAAATTGTTTAGGTAAAAAACTTTTTTTTAATGAAAAAGCTGGAAAACAAGTGGGAAGAAATCCATTTAGATCTTCTGAATATTACAATGCGTCAATATATGAATTTAATTATGAGAAGCTACCTGATTGTATAAAAAATAAAAGATAATTTGTTTACATATATTTAATTCAAATTATTTAGATTATTATTGTTATAAAAAAATGTTAAGAATATTATACTTCACTTCTGAGACAAACAATAAATTTGGTGTTTCTAAAGTTGTAAATGATATTAAAAAAAATAAAATTAAAAAAATAAAAATTAAATTATCTAATAATATTTTAGATATTTTTTCTTTTAAACCAAAAATAATTCACATACATGGTTGCTGGAGACCTAAATTATTTGTCATTTTTTTATTAGCAAAAATAATATTTATAAAAATTGTAATATCTCCTCATGGAATGATTGACCCATTTTCATTTTCACAAAAAAAAATTAAAAAAAATTTCGCTTGGTTTATTTACCAAAAAATTATTTTTCGATTTTCAGATTTAATAATTGTAAATTCTAAATTTGAGAAACAAAACTTAAAAAAAAAATTAAAATTTAAAAAAAATATAAAAATTATTAAACATGGTATTAATATGTCTGAACCTACTAAAAATTTAAAAAAAAAAAATAAATTGACTTTTGTTTTTTACTCAAGAATTCATCCATCAAAAAATTTAATAAAATTGGTGAAAATATGGAAAAATAATGATTTTTTTTACGATTATAATTTAGATGTATTTGGTGAAATTGCAGATGTAAAATACTTTGATTATTTTAAAGATGAAATTAAAAGTTCAAAAAATATAAATTATAAAGGCAAAATTAATATTAATAATTTAAATTACAAATTATCTAAATATGATATTTTTTTGCATCCATCAAATTCTGAAAATTTTGGTTTAGTAATATTAGAAGCAATGTCTTGTGGTTTATTTGCAGTTGTGAATAAAAATTTAGATTGGAGAGTTTTAGATAAAAAGAATTTAGGATATAGTTTGAATTTTACATACAAAAACTTAAAAAAATTGATTTTGAAACTTAATAAATCAAAAAAAAAAATTAGAAGTATAAAATTTAAAAAAATATTAAGAAATTTTTTATTTCAAAATTATAATTGGAATCTAATTGCTAACGATTATAGAAAATATTATACTAAATTATTTTACTAATTGTTTAAGAATTTATTTTTTTCTTTAAATTTATTACAAAAAAATTTTTAAATTCTATTAGAATTTAAATTTTTCAAGAAAAGAAAACACTGAGAAAGTTGGA
>MDTG01387505.1_pt1 | contig 13584 bp, 13 predicted proteins | sample 811421 | NCBI WGS metagenome assembly MDTG01 (sample SAMN05326645, study PRJNA326480) | marine metagenome | isolation source: seawater | place: Pacific Ocean: South East | collected 2011 | reverse complement strand
GACGAGGACGAGGACGAGGACGAGGACGAAGACACGAGCGAACCTCGCCGCAGTGCAAGGCAGTCTAGGGCCCCTGCTGTCGCTCGCGAGGAAGGTTACAGCTTTATGAACCTTCGCAGAGAATCAGATCAAGGCCCAAGACGCTCATCCAGGCGCTCAGCTCAGCGGCCTCTTCGCTACAGAGATACCTAATTAAACAACATGTATTAATGTGATTTGTAATAATAAGGACAGGGCCAAAAAAAGATGTGTGTGTGTTGTTTCCGCTCACCCAATATTTTATATAGGGGTTTGGTACTTGGTTTGTAAGTACCAAACTTCCTAATTAGGCGTCTGGGGGTGAGCGGAAACAACACACACACGCCTTTTTGGACCCCGAAAATGGGTCAAAAATGCATCATATAGCCGCACAAAAAACCGGCTATATGTGTGCAAAATCGGGGTTCTGGACCTCCCCAGAAGGCGTGTGTGTGTTGTTTCCGCTCACCCCGTGACGTCATCTTTAACTCCTTATATATGTATATATGTAATAGAGTATGGTACAGTACTACTAGAGATGATGACGTCACGGAGTGAGCGGAAACAACACACACACATGCTTTCTGGAACTCTTTTCGAAAAGTGTGATTTTGACTAATATTTAACCCGGATACTTGGTACTTAAATTATACCAAAACTCGGTACTAAAATTATACCAAAACTCGGTACTTAAAATATACCAAATAATATACCATTTCATATAATCCCCCGCCTCGCCTTGCCCGTGATGGATAGTCTCAACTTTAAACTTTCCGGCCCCGATTCCAAGCGGCACAGAAGCCACCTTCAGAAAATGCGCGCGGCCTCTGCTGCATCGCACGAGTCGGTTCTGCGTCTTATAGATGCCCAGGAAGAACTGGAGGGCATGATTGAAAAGAATCCCGATATGAAACTCTTTGAGTGCCTTGAAGCCCTCCTGAACGAGAACGCCCGCCTCAAGGGTCTTGAAAGCGTACAGTATGTCAAGGATCTTGAGGAGGAGAACACTTTGCTAAGGGATCTGCAAGGCATGAGCCCGATCACGCGCATCCGCCCCCCTTTGCCCAAGCCAAACCCGTACGCATTTTGGACCCAAGGCAAAGACGTCGCCGCTCTTCGGGCGGAGATTGCAAAGCAGAAAAAGACCGTGGAAACCGTGGATGAACTGCTCGGCAACTCGTCGATTCCGATAAAGGGCTGTCGGCTGCTCACGCGCGCGAGGACGGTCATCAACGCATCGCGCATGGACAGCGAAAACAAAATCAACGAGTACCACTCGTATGTCGCGACGTGCAAGAGGAAGAGAGAGCAAGATGGATATGATTAGTTTATTTGTTTCACGATTTTCAGCAAAAAAGTAAAGGGTAAATTTTAAAAGGTCTTATTAAAAATGGCCTCTCTCATCAAGACGAGATTGTCCGCGCCGACGCAGTAGACGGTCTGGGAGATGCATGCCGGGCACCAAAAGTCCGAGACGCGTCTGGAGGTCGTGCGCAGCCACTCGAGTTCCTTCTCGCTGTATTCGAACTCGTCGTCGATAATCGGGTCCAGCACAGCCTCCTCGGGCCGCTTGAGCTTGGGGAGATCCACGGTGCGCCTGCACAGACCGCACATGGGATCGGTCGGGATGTCGAGGTTGCCGTCGCAGTCGATGTAGTTGGAGGAGCACGAGTGGCAGAGCGGAACGACGAGGAGATCCATGTCGCGGCGCCACTTGTCACTGACGTAGCTCATGATCTCGTTGGGGATAATCTTCTTTTCTCGCTTCGGTGTGAGCTTGTGGCAGCAGTCGCCACAGGAGAAGGTCAGTGGGTAGTTGAGCGATCCGGGTTCGACCCTTGCAAAGCAGGCGTGTTGCAGAAGTTTGAGGCGGGCGTCCTCCATGAACTTTTCCCAGTCGGCGCAACGCGTGGTGCGCCAATCCGTAAATATGTTGATTCTTGAGATGTTGTAGGCAAATCTTGTGTGGATGAACCTGATGAGCCACGCTACATGGCGGTCCTGCGCCTCGCCGTCCCAGTCGAGATACCGTTGGTCTTCGAGGGTTACCCACTCGCCGTCCCTGAAAGCGAGCGGCTGCTGGACCGACTGGAGAGCAAGCCGGAGAAAGGCAACGTGATGGAAGCTCTGCTTGAAGTCTTTGTTTTGTGGGGTAGAGAAGTACTTGCAGATGAAGGTAGGCTCTGCCTCGGAGGTTCTCTGTTTCTTGGCGGAAGGGGGGGAAGACATTATCGTGGTTGGCTGGCTGATAGTATGGATATGGAAGAGACAAGTACCAAACTTTGATATTAATACAATAAGTCAAAATCACACTAACTTAAATAGGGGGTACTAGTACTTATGTAGTGCAGTACTACCATAGTACTATATTGTATTAAAGGCCCTTTTATTAAGTGCGCCAGAAGTATATGTGCACCGGGGCTCTTAAGATCAAACCAAAACAGCCACCAGTGCCATGAAGGACGCACAGGCTGCACTTGCAGCGCGTATGAGAGCGTGGGTTGCGCGCATCACCATGATAGACCGGCCGCCCCACGAAGCGTACAAGATTGTGCGCGACGACTTCTACCGCTACGCAGCAGACATCGAGAAGCTGAGGGAGGAGCACAGGGGCAAGGGCGGCATAAAGGGCGGGTGGGCATCGGTGGCAAATGTGCTTCGACGGGGCATGGGCGAGTGCTCGATGTGGGTCGCGACGGAAGACTGTATGGATTTTTTCAGTGACCTACACGTAGCTATATACAAGACCTCGATGCTTTTTACAGATTAAAATTAGTAAAAGTACATCAAACGCCGGCCACCTAACACCTAAAAGAATAAATCATGGCAGGCGGATATGCTGGTTTTGTGACGGACAAAATGGGAATACCATCGGGGGTCTTTTTTTTGATTGTCAGCTTTGTCTGTTCGGCTTTTGCTCTCATTGGGTATCTCGGTGTTTATTTTACGACCTATGAACTCGAAACATCCTATGACAAACTAACTGGTGATCTTGATTCGCTTCAAGAACTTTCTAGTGGTTTTGGGGACTTTTTTTCAAATATAGGAAGCAGCAGCAGCAGCAGCACCAGCACCAGCAGCACCAGCACCAACACGGCTGAGAGCCAACAATCTATGCAAGCCGCTATCAATGCCGTTACCGATAGTAAGGACCTCGAAAATGCCGTTAAGGTACTTTCAAGGGTGCACTTGTCGTCTGTATGGTTACAAGCCTCGTCAATGTTCGCCACGATTATGTACATTTTATTATACAAATCGATAGCGCAAGGCGAAAAAACAAAAAAAATGGGCATCGAAGTGTGGTACCTCAGCCTTTTGGTGATTGCTCCTAGCATTATCAATCTTTTCTTCTCGACGCTTGGCTTTCTGCTTGCCTGGGGACTTGATGTACTTGCTATTGTTCTCGGCATTTCGGAAGATGTCGTTAATTTATCTAACGCTGCGGAAAAACCGCCAAAGGACCCGGTTGATTTTGATGTATATAAAGAGAAACTCGTCGGAGACGTTTTAAACGTCGGAGAGCTGCCAAAGTACAAGGGCTTTGATCAATTTCTGCCCGCCCGCTACGACTGGGTCATTTTCGCTGTCTGCATGGGCATCGCGAGTATCTCGTTTGCGGTTTCGTTTCTGATTTTCTTGATACACGAGGATAAAACTGTTGGTATTACATTAATCGCTGCCTCGGCGTCCCATGATGTCCAGGCAGACAAAGGGGACAGCGAAAAGGAAGAAGGTGCAAAAGTCAAGCGCAAGGCAGCGGGTTCTATGTACTTTTAATTGCATTTGATACGGTAAAATTTCTTGTACCTTCAATTGCAGTAAAGTAGTTTAAAACGATCTGCTTAACCGCAGCTCGGGGCAGCTCGGGGGGCGATTGCAGATCGATTCCGGAACTTATAGATTGATTATTTGATCGGAATCCCAGCCGCGCTCTGAAAAAGTTATAGATGTATGTCGGGATATTCGCAACGATTCCCCACCCGGAGACTCTGTACAGCAAGTCATCTTCTGTGCTGGGTTTCAAATCCACCGATTTTTTTAAGTTCAGAATCTTGCATTTCCAGAAAGCATTTTCTCTCTGAAGAATGGGGATGTATTTCTGGAGGGCACGCGCGCGGCGGCGCTCCTCCGGGGTCAGCATGCGGCGGGACGCGGGCTTAAAGGAATAGCCGCGCTCATATGTTGGCACCCGGTGGGATAGCGGAGACCCCGTTGCCGCCATGAGCTCGTGCCACGCCAAAGTCCGAGAGAGAAGATTGATGCTGTCGAAGAACTTTTGAATGCCAAGATGCAAAAGCAGCTTGGTGAATTTGATGTCGTAGTCAACACCAAGGGGGGCCTCCATGGCCTGGATAGCAAGGGTGTGCGCAAGATAGCGCGGGGGGCATGCGTCCAGTACCGCCAGCACCTGGAAGAGATTGTTGGTCTTTTTCATGAGTTTCAGAAGAAGCGCTTCTCTATTTGTGGCCCCCGTGCTTGCGTCCTTCACAAGAAAATTGAAAATCTTGAATTTGGAGAGGATTCTTCCGGAGTAGCTGTTGTAGAAGGACATGTCCTTTCCAGTTGCTTGTGTGAAAAATTTTTCGAGCACCCTACCCCGTCTCGTGGGGTCGGTGCCATCGTCCAGGGATAGCTGCTTGCTTGCCTCAAGGGCAAGTTCGCGCAAAAGCTGGTGACCCCTAGCGCTGTCGCCACCCCCTTCCATAATAGGTTTTCCGCGCTTTTGTAGCGAGTTTTCAAGATCGGCATCCATTTTTTCTCTTGTTTGCCTGTTTTTCTGGGCAGTTTGAGCTGTACTGTAAAGCAGGCCCGTCATAGTGTCCCAAAATCCAGCGGGCACCTCTGCCGCCTTGTTGTCCCCCTTGTCACCGCCGTCGTCGCCCCCCGCCATATCAGTGTTTACTCTACGGGACGCAGTATGCTTATAAATACGAAACAGGAAAGACACGTTTATTGTTTTTTGCTACGTCTACTCGGCGTGAAGCAGCAGTACAGTGTAGATGCCCACGTCCACGGAAAGAGAGTGTATTGCCGGGTACCACAGGTACATATTTCCAGGTGATCCGGGGGACGACGATGCTGCGATGAGCCAGAATGCGGTTGTGCTGATGCAAAGAAGCGCATCGCCGTGCTTTGGCGGGGTTCCCTCGCCGCACGCGACGAGCCAGAGGACGTAGAGCAACGCTAATGCGCGCAGAGAAACTCGGAGGGTAAGCCCCGCGCCGTTAATGGTGTCCCATGCTTCTATGAGAAAGCCCAGACCCGAGAGAATGGCAAGCGCCTGAGACCCTCTGATAATGTTCTGGGTCGTCGCGTTTGTGATGCGGCGCGTGTCTGAAGGTATGAGCCATGTGTGCCTAGGTGTATCGGAAAGCGCAAGTGAAGAAAGAAGAAGCGCGTAAATAAAAATTCCTGCTACCAGGGTGTACTTGATGTCAGGAACAAAGATAGTCAGCAACAGCAAGCCTATCCAAAAAAGTAAGCGCGTGTACAACTTATTAAAAAAATAGACCTGTCCGCCCTGCTTGAGCATCGTAGTTCAAACCCCTTTTACATGCCTTGGGGGGGGCATAATTATAACCATGCCCAGATTGAAGTAGGAAACACGGGATAATGAGCAGCCAGAACTTCAGTCTTCCGATTGCATCCCAAGGCGTACCGCCTGTTGCTGGTACTGGCAACGGGTTTGGGCAACCGTCGGGTGTTGCCGTTGGGCCCGCAAAGGGGGCGTTTGGGTCGGTTGGTTCGACACACCCGGGAAACACGTTTACCGGTACGGTCGGCCCCCGGAACCAGGTCCGCTTCCAAGTCCAACCCCAGGTTACGGTCGCAGTGCACCCCGTTTTTCCCCTACCGGAAGGCAGCGATGATGCGGACGGCGCAAGGCGAAAGGACTTTCTTTTTACGGTGAACCCCTGTCCAGTCGATGCGCGAAACTCCGAAATATTTACGCTGAATACAAAAAGCAATAATTCGGGCTACGATGCCTACACCGACATGCGCCGATACAAGCGCCAAGGGGTTGTGGTTTGCACTGTTCAGCAGGTCAACGTTTTTCTCGAAAAAATCGTCAGGAACGGCATAGACAAAACCTCGGGTTTGCCTGTTGAACTAAGCCAAATTGAATTGACCGACCTCGAACGCTACATGTACAAAATGTTTGAAGAAAGAGCAGACCCTCAAAGGAAAAAGCAGTTTCCCGCTGCCCGAAATAGCGCACTTATGGCCTGCCAGGTTCCCTCGATTGTCGCCGATGTCTTTCGCCCTCTGGGAGTGTACAACTCGCGGATGACGCACTCTAATCTGGAGGAATACTCGTCTATTCCACAGAGCAACGTCAGCGACATCATCGGTGTCAACATCAGCAACTAGTAAGAGCCGCAAGCTTGCTCGAGCCGTGTCACTCAGTTTAATTTGCTAATTCTCTTCCCTCAGCACCTTTTGCAGGGACATCTGGGGGGTTCCTCTCCGGGCAGGAGATCTTCTGGAGTTTGTGGTCACTACCGTTGCTCCGGACGACACCGACATGTACAGCAAATTCATGAGCATAGACAAGAAAAATACGACGAACTACAATGCAGCGTACACCGGATCATCCAAGATAACAGTTGACCCGAGCTTCGTGCAGTTTGTGCCGCTTGCGGGCATTGAATACACAAACATCGAAGAGCTTCGTCCGCGCTTTGTTATGGATTCCAACAACCAACCCATGGACACTGACATGAGTCTCTCCTTTAAAGAGATTGAGGAAGACAAGAGCATTTTGACGATCAGCGCAGGAAACGACATTTGCAACGGCAACATGAACGTGAAGTACACCTCTGAATACCTTAAGGATATCTTTGACCAGGACGATGTCGTTCGCGTTCCCATTGGGCGCGTCTGGGTCCAGCCCCTCCATAACGCATGGAACAATCGCTACGAAACAATGAATATCGTCGGCTGGGACGCTGATCGTTCCACGCTTTCGGAGTCCGATGTGCGCCTTCGATTCAACAACCATCTATCCTACAACGGGTCCCAGGTTTACCACAATGTAGAAATAGAGCTCCTCTCGTCCCACTGTGACGTTTTTTAAACTAATTAAACTAGGCGGCAATCGCATGTTTTCTTCCGGTGCATGTATTTGCGTGTCGGCGCGGACGGGGTAGGGACAACAATGCTGGATCCGCACACCGTTGACTGTGAGGGCAATTCGGCCCTCCATTTTGTTGTCTCAATAGATTTTAACGAGGTTGCCATCTGGTTAATTGATAAGGGGTTTAATTTTGTGCTGGAGAACAATTATGGCGATACCCCCTACGATATTGCTGTCGCTAGGAAAAATTATTTTTTAGTCAGGCACATGCAGAAGATTTATGCAGTGAGAAGATAGGTACATATGCACCGCCTCAGGCGGCACGCCGTAGCACAAACCATGGAGCAGAAACCTGTCCAAATTCGGGTTGTCGTCAAACGCGATGGCCAGATCTACAGAAGCTCGCTTCTCGAGAGCGAGGTAGAAAAAAAGGGAGGGCAAATTGTGCTTTCACAAAACATGTACAGCGCTGGTTTTTGTGAAAGAGTGTGGGACATACAATGGAAAAATTTGGAATGGCTGCCTTCGTCTAGTTAAACCTTTTACTAATAACGTACTTTTATGATTGCTAGCACCATTACAATTTGTTCTGCGCGTCAGATCCGTACCGTATTGCTAGGGCAAGTAAAACAAAAATGGCCGTAGAGGCAGTCCACAGCGTGAAAATGCGCTTGGGTCCGGGGCCCTCGTAAAATTCCCCGCCCCTCGTGAACGCCACAAAGCCCCCGACGGCGGCTCCGACTCCCGCCCCGAGCGCCAGTCCGAAGGTGCCAAAGAGCGAGAACCCGACAGGGGCACAGATTACGAGGGGAAGTACCATGATCGCAATCCACGCCCCCTCCGCCCCTGCCCACTGGGCCGTCGAGACGAGCTTCTCGCAGAGGTCCACCAAGCCGGTCATTGCGGCTGCCAAAAAGCTAAAGGCTATTCCGATGGCGTTCTTGATGATGGTCTTCAGGGGCGTGAGGACCATAAAAACAACGATAAGCGGGACAAGAATCTCGACTATCAAGAATCCTAAGCCGAACATGATACAGTACAGGGCGTCCGGTGGGGGTTCACACGAAGGGGATCCGCGTACCCCCGCGTTTTTAGCCTGCTTCGTCACGAGGCTCGCGAGGGGATCCGTGTACGTAGGAGTCGTTCCCTGTGCCCAAGTAAGAGTGCCAACGGTGTAATAAAACAGATCGTGTAGCCACGCAACTGGGCGGACATGCTTCACCACGGGACAGAGGGACGGACTGAAGATGAGCTTAATAAGCCCCTCGAGCACCTCTGGCCCCGAGCTAAATTCTGCGCACGTCGTTCTCATGCGCGAAAGCTCGTCCCAAGTTTCCGGGACAAATTTGTTGAGGTCAAAGCGGGGAATGGGGAACGGGTTGCCAAATCCCGGCACGTCGTCGCAGATTATCTTTTCGAGCTTGGAGGAAAGCATTGCTTTGAGGGGGGCAAACTTGCACAGCGCAACCTGGAGAACCTCGACAACAACGCCAAAGAGAAACGTCATCATGGCATCCAGCATCAGATCAACGACGGTGATGATGGAATTAACGATGGTGAAGATGGTCTTCAGCACTCCCTGTGAACCGTAGATGGCCAGGGCCTCGACGGCCATCCACACTGCTATCCAGAGAAAACCGATGGCCAGAATGTGAATTATGTGGCCTATTTCTTTGAAAAAGTGGAACGCGAGCTCGAAGGGAAAGTCCCACAATCCGTACGCAATAAGCTCAAATCGCTTTGCATTTTTTTCTAGAAACCCGACCACGCTTGCCGGTATGGTCACCGGTCCCACTTTAAAGGGGTCAGGTTGGAGCTCTTTGATCTCCTGCCGGGTTCGGTGGATGAGCCCACGCGCAGCTCTCCGATTATCCTCAACGCGCTTTTGAAGTTTCTCCATGCGATTTTGTGGAGCCTTCGGAGCTTTTGTGCGTTTTTTCATCTTAGACTCGGGCTCGGGCTTGGGCTTGGGCTCGGGCTCGGGCTCGGGGGGATCCTTTTTTATAACAAGTGCACTTTCTGGATTTGAAACTTCCGGCTCCGTATCCTGCCTTGGTTCCGGTTCCGGCGCCGTGCTTTCACTCGGGCGCGGGGGCGCGGAAGGAACGGGCAGGGTGTCTTGCTTTTCTTGTACATAACAATTACGTTTGCAGTCATCTTGAATTTCAAACGTCTTGTCTTCAAAGCCCTCGGCGGGGGCCTCGTCTGTGGAACAGAGATTTCTTAAATTTCCGCGCTCCTTCTTAGCGCGCATGTATGCACGAGCCGTCGCCTCGCCCTTTCTTACAACCACGGGCCTAATGCACCGGTAAGGTTTTTTGTCCTCCTCCCCCGACTGCTCGGAAGCAGTTCCGGGCTCTGCGGTACCTTGCTCTGCAATCGGCACAAGCTTTGTGGCAGTAGAGTTTTTTAGCCATTTTTTCATGCTAGAGGGCGGATTTCGCGCCCTTCTTTTCATGTTTGTGCTTTGCCTCTCTTCCTGTGTCTGGGCGAAATACGGATATAACTTTGGAGCGGTATATCCGACGTGTATGGAGTAAGGCAAGTAGGGCCTTTTAACTGGCGTCTGTCACCGCGGAAATATCGCAAGCATGGATTTGGATTCTGATTCCACTCTAGATTTCAGTGAACTTATCGCGAATACTGTCAGCGATGACAAATATAACAAAGCCTTTGACATGCGAGAATTTGAAAACCGCATTACAGACTTCATCAAAGGTGTCAATCGAAATTCAGATACTCAAGATCAATACACAGACCTATATGATTACGTTAAGAGGATGATTTACATTCTCTGGAGGATATGTGTAAATGATCCACCAAAATCGTTCCAAAAGAATTTTATAAGTGATACATGCATGACTCCATCGGCAAAAACCGAGGATATGATATTGGAGATGCAAATATCGGGGCCGAACGAAGAAGCCAATCGAAAGGAACACATTTTGAGGATTTCTCTTCTATTTGCTCTGCTTTTCCAAGAGGGAAAAAGTTTTACGATGACACTGGAAACAAACTGTGGCGCGGGAGGACAAACCAAAACATTTAAAGAAGATAACACAAGCTTTGGGATCTTTGATGGAGACACAGAATTAAGAAATTTTGTTAGCGAAATGCTCCAAAAAATGCTCACAACGTACAAAAATGCAGAGGTCGGAAGCTTTCGATGCGTTAAGCTAAGTGTGGGCAGATTGACTATTTTCAGTGTGACGCTGTCAAATAACACAAGTAAATTTTTGCTGGGCCAGACATCAGACAACGACGTCAAGAAAAAACTACAGTCGATCATGAAAACCATAGTTACAGCCCACGGAGGTGACATCAGCCCGCAACAGAGAATACCAAAAGCGGTAGCGCTTGTTGATGCTTACAAAGATGTGGTTAACGCCATGACCAAAGATATTCTTGACTCTGTAAAATTACTTGAAGAAAAAAGAAAGGAGGATTTGCGTAAGCACAAGAATGATTTGGGATGGAGCAATAGGAGTATGAGTGAAGAGATGATCGAAGCCACATATTATGCAAGGAGATTGGACGCCGAGGTGCTACACATGACGGCAAACGGAGTCTTCGCAGACGTTGTTTTTGAAAGATTGAAAGATAGCCAAGCCAATTTGATTAAGTTTTACACTGTGTTTAGCAAGGCTCTCGATAATTATAAGGCATGTTTGCCGCTCTTGAACATCCTCTTTCGGTCGTGCGTGCAAGAAAAAATAGCGGGGCACACGGTATTGAATCTCAAAGAAAATGGGGATTCACTGAAATATTTTGAATTTCTACAGTGTAACAATAGATACACCGACAATAGTCCCACGTCTTGTCGAGTGCGGTTTGTTCAAGAGCTCATGGATAGGAGCCACATGGGAAACAAACCCGAAAACTTCTTTATTCATCTATCCAACAATACTCCCAACATGTATGTCGATGAGAGCAAAGTGCAAGTTCCATACATGATTATTTGCACATCTAGAGATAATAGCGTACAATACGCACCCACAGCAAAAAAATTTTATAAGAGCTTCTACAGCATTGGCAGAGGTTTTACCAAGATAATCACAGAAAGGATTGAGTCTGCTAAACAAATTGAAGCGGGCCTCAAGACCCTAAAGGATTACAAGGAGGCAATAAATACGCAGAAATTTAATTCCGAATTATGCAAAGACATTTATCAACTGACAGAAACAAGTCCCTGGATGAAATTATCGGGGGTATATGGTAAATTTACAAACACGCAAGTTCGCCACGATGGTACGTGGCTTTTTGAAACTCAAATGAATCCGGTCACTATTGAAGATGCGGGGTTCAAGACGTCAAGAACTGTGTACAGAGAACTTTTGGATGCGGCCACCAATGTTTGCCATGAATTTGATGATTGCCTGTTTTTACCTGATAACAATCCGATGAATTATGAAAAGTTTAAAAAAACAACAGAGGGGATGGTGTCTTTGGGCTCTTTAATTTCCTTATATCACAAAGACACAGCGAAGGTGTCGCTCCAAAGGTTTTTCTCTAAAATAAGCAAGGCGAGAAGAATGGCAAACTCTGGCAAAGGTTTTATTATAAAAGAAGACACATTTTTGGCCTTGGTTAGAGAAATGCAAAATATGAACGATTTAAAAACGGGAAACGACAAAGAAATTTTTAGGATGAAGAAAGCATTTCTACTGGAGATCAAAAAAAATAAATTTGGGATAAAAGAAGTGCCACTTGTATTTCAATTTAATATACCGGCAAATGTTTCAAATCGTTTTATAGAAGTGAATAACAAATGGTTGAGCGAGTTCCTTATTTTCTGCTTTCTTGTCTGGCAGCCAACCATTTTGGGAGACCGTGTCAACGACCATTGTGTAAATTTTTTTAATAAAAATGCGCAGGCCTTCCTCGGAAAATTTTTTACAGAGGCACAAAACTTGGAATTCCAGCCAGACGATCTTATAGACGAATTTTTGACGCGAGCTGAAGTTCAGAAGAACAAAAGATTAAGGCTACCGGCACCGACGGATCAAGATTCAAATGACACGGAGGAGAATTTTGAAGATGAATATGATGAATATTTCACGGCTCGCATTGGGGCGATAGAATTGCTGGCTATTCCCATGAGCGGGTACGAAGGAGCTTCTATAGCATCCCTCGGAAGGTCACTTGAAAGTCTTCGCCTCGTTGTCAAGAAAGGCAAAGTATAATAGGGATAATTAAAGTGGGTATTAAAGGCAACAGTGATAAAAGTAAAAATGATAAGTCTTTATAGCTTATGGGGGGACGCCGAATCAAGACTTAACTTCAAAAGAGGCCGCCCTCTTCGTGTGGGTCCCCTTCTTGCCGCTTCTCGAGCAAAATTTCAAGCACTAAATTGGGGAACATTGACGTGCGAAGAATTTTCAGACCAATTTGAAGACATAAGTGAAAAAACATTATCAGAAGAGGAGGAGAATGACTACTTTAAAATGTGCTCTCTAAAATATAAAAATCCTTCCACAAATAAGAGTATTTACCCGTTTCGGTACCTCCTTCACGCCTTAAGCAAATTATCGAGCGTGAATCGCCCTTATACCGGACCAGATGACAAGTGGAAGAAACTGTACTTTACCACAGGTAAAAGCACAAAGATTAGAGTAATAATAAGCTGTTCACTTGCCAATGCCGAAAGTTCCTGGTCTGAAGTGTTTTCGAACTCCACTGTGATGAAAGATATAATGACGCCAGACCAAAACATTCGCAAAAATAAAATACCTCTTGATTTGAGCGTGTCTGTGGAAGAATTTCAAAGCATAAGGGGAGAAGTGGAGAAAGTCAATTCCGATCTCAATGATAATGAATTGGGGGGTCAAGTTAGTTATAAAATAAGAAGTGGCAAAAAACCCGAACCTGACGAAGCAAAAATTATAGCCGATGTTATGGAAATACAAAACAAATCTCAAATCGACGGTGATCTAAATTTCGTTAGTGCATTTCTGGAAAGAGTGTGTCGGCAAAATTTGCGATATTACCATAAAACAAGAGGATTTATCAAAGAACATTTTATTGGAAAGAGGCTTCGTGTGGACGAGATTATCAACTTAGAGACACGTAATCATGGCTTTGAGCAAGTGGTAATTTTAGCGTGCCTACGCGAGCTCAAGCACATCGCAGAAGAAAAGCATCCCAGTGCAAAGAAAGTGTTGTGGAGCTACATATCGCAGTTTCCGAACTACTTTCAAGATGTGATGGGTCACAACAAATTGTATGAATTGGATGCCTTGAACACTGCCGTTTACAATCGCAGTAAGGTTCATTTTGATGGAGTCAACGCGCCCGCCGTCAAGAACATTGATCGGGAAAGAGTCATTGGGGTATACAAGTTAGCATATGCGGCCATTCTGAGCAAGTACGGAGCTCCGTTTTGCATAGACTTAGACGATGCGATCTTCGATACCCCCTGGGAAGAGCTAAGTATTTACAGAGAAGAGCAGCGCGATGGAACGGGAGAGTGGCAAACATGCTATAAAAAT
>MDTG01174234.1_pt1 | contig 13584 bp, 11 predicted proteins | sample 811421 | NCBI WGS metagenome assembly MDTG01 (sample SAMN05326645, study PRJNA326480) | marine metagenome | isolation source: seawater | place: Pacific Ocean: South East | collected 2011 | reverse complement strand
GCGGGACGATTTCATCAGGCAAGAGGAGGAACACTTTTTTTAGATGAAATTGGGGATATGCCATACGATGCCCAAACTCGATTGCTTCGTGTTCTGCAAGAGGGTGAATATACTACTGTGGGTGGTCAAACATCCATAAAAGCAGATGTGCGGATTATTTCTGCGACCCATAGAGATCTCGGTGAGTTGATACGTGGTGGTCAGTTTCGTGAGGATTTATTCTATCGTTTGAATGTTGTGCCTATGAAATTGCCACCTTTGAGAGATCGTAGGGAGGATATAGGAGATTTATCTAGGCATTTTGCTGAAAAGGCTGCAAAACCCGGCGTTAAACTTAAAACCATTACTCCCGATGGAATTAAAACACTCGAAAAACACAACTGGCCCGGGAATATTCGTGAGTTAGAGAATTTGGTCCATAGAGTAACAGCGTTGTACACAGAATCTACAATTGGATCGGAAATTATCCAGCAAGAATTATCACAGACCCATTTGCCTGTAAAAAATGATGGAAAGGAAAGTGAAACTCTATTTGCAATAGCGGAGAGTTATTTTCGGAAATATTTTAAGTCCAAAAGAGGAAGCTTGCCTGCGGCTGGATTTTACTATCGGACAATGAATGAAATTGAGAAACCATTGATCTCCCTCACTCTTGAGGCCACGAGGGGAAATCAAGTAAAAGCTGCAGACGTCCTTGGATTAAATCGAAATACCTTGAGAAAAAAAATCCGTGATCTCAATATAGAAGTTTTTAAGGGTAAAAGTATTGATTAAAGAAAAAATTGAAGATCCAAGCTTAAGAGATCAATCGGATGAAATCGTGAATGATTGGTTTGGTATCCGTTTTAAATTTGATGCTTTTTTTCGTTGGTCTAACAGACTTGGTTTGCCGAGGAAACTTACAGTAGTTGTTATTATAGCTGCCATGGCATCCGCTATAGCAACTTATGCAGCATGGACTGGATGGTCTCCTCTGGGTACACGGGTACAATCCATTGTCTTCTTTTTACAATTAGACGCAGCATTATTTCTTATTGTCGTAACTATCGTAATAGTTCACATTGTAAGAATTTGGATGGAACGCAGGCGAGGTGCTGTTGGCTCCAGGCTTCACACGAGATTGGTTTTACTTTTCAGTCTCATAGCCATTACACCAACGGTTATTGTCGCTATTTCATCCGCGGTAGTTTTCAGTCTAAGTATTGAAGCGTGGTTCAATAATTTAGTGCGAACAGCCCTTAACGAATCAAGTGCAATAGCAAATGCTTATGTCGAAGAACATAGCAGTTCCCTGCGTGCTGATGTATTGGCATTGGCGAATGAATTTTCGAGAGCAGCGAGGCGAATTTCTGAAAACCCGGAGCAGATACAAGGCGTTTTAGCTGGTCATGCAGAATTCCGTGATCTCGATGAGGCAGTAGTAAGGAGTTCACGTGGACGTTTGTTTGCACGTTGGAGCAGCAGTGGGTTCACTTTATTCGGTGATCCGGTACCCAAGTGGGCAATGAATAAAGTCGTTGAGACTGGGGGGCTCGTAATTTTTCGTACTCCAGAAGGAGATAGTATTCGTGCTTTAATTAAACTAGAACCATTTGTTGATGCATATTTAGACGTTAGTCGAAAAGTTGCTCCCGAAGTGATGAGCCGAATTGATCGGACAAGGCGTGCTGTAGAAAAATATAAAGAGCTGGAAGGGCGACGTTCTCAAATTGAAATAACCCTTGCAACAATGTTTGTTTTTGTTTCTCTTATGCTTTTGATGGCAGCCGTGTGGGTGGGTTTAGTTTTTGCCTCGCGATTAGCGCAACCAATCAGTGAGTTAGTCAATGCAACAGAGGGCGTGCGTAGAGGGGATTTGAGTGTAAGAGTTAGTGAGGATACAGCACCTGATGAACTCGGTACACTTAGTCGTGCCTTTAACAGGATGACGCAGCAACTTGGTACACAAAGAGATAGTTTGGTAGAAGCAAACAAGCAATTGGATGATAGACGGCACTTCATTGAAACTGTCCTATCGGGTGTGTCTTCTGGAGTTGTCGGCCTAGATGTTAATGGCCGCATAAATGTGGTAAACCGTGCGGCTGGACGTCTTATATTTAACAAAGAGAAAGGCGTGCTGGGCAGCAGCCTCGTCTCACTTGTTCCGGAGTTCGAAGCAGTTTTTAATAAAGCTATTTTGTCTGAGGGTCGTCAAGTAAGTGAAGAAATTAATCTTAAAGATGAAGATGGATCAAGAACCTTTGTGGTCAGGGTTTCGCCGGAAAGCAATAGTTTGGCCGGACAGGGATACGTTGTAACATTTGAGAATGTTACCGAGTTAGTTGCAGCTCAGCGTAAAGCTGCTTGGTCAGATGTGGCACGACGTATAGCACATGAAATTAAAAATCCATTAACTCCAATTCAACTTGCTGCTGAGCGGCTAAGAAGGAAATATACCCGGCAAATAAACACAGATGTTGACGCATTCGAAAATTGTACTGAGACTATTGTTAGACATGTTAATGATATAGGTAGACTGGTTGATGAATTTTCTTCTTTTGCGCGTATGCCTGCACCTATTTTGGGAAAAGAAGATTTAGTTTCGATTTGTCGTGAAGCACAAATACTTTTTAAAACTGCCCACAAAGATATTTGTTTTAATTTGAATAGTGACTTTGACGAATGCCCTATATTGTGTGATAGGGGCCAAATAGGGCAGGCGATGACAAACTTAATTCAGAATGCCGTGGACTCAATATCTGACTCACCCAAAAGAGCTGGAGGATTTAAAATAGAGGTCGCTGTATTTTTGTCTGAAAAAGATATTTTGTCAGTGAGTGTTTCAGACAATGGTAAGGGTCTTCCAAGTGAGGATCGTGAACGTTTGACAGAGCCCTACATAACAACGCGAGAAAAAGGTACAGGACTTGGTCTCGCAATAGTAAGAAAAATAATGGAGGACCATGGCGGAGAAGTTCGGTTGCAAAGTAATTCGAGGGGTGAGGGTGCAACAGTTTCCCTAGTTTTTACGTCATCCGGTTTCGCAGCTTTAGGCACAAATAAATCTATTGGGGGCTAAAAAAATTCCGGGAAACAAGTAAAATGTCAAGTAAAATTTTAGTAGTAGATGATGAGGCGGATATTCGCAGTTTAATTTGTGACATATTGTGTGATGAAGGATACGAGGCCGAAGAGGCCGCCGGTAGCGATGACGCATTATATAATATTTCAAATCGTTCACCCGATCTGATGATACTTGACATTTGGCTTGAGGGTAGCTCGCTGGATGGTATTCAACTCCTTCAGGAAGTAAAAAACACTACACCTGATTTACCAGTTATTATGATTAGTGGTCATGCGGATATAGAAACTGCAGTAAGTGCGATAAAACTTGGTGCATACGACTTTGTTGAAAAGCCATTTAAAGCGGATCGACTATTGGTAATGATTTCGAGAGCACTTGATACAGTTGCTCTACGGCGTGAGAATGCGAAGTTGCGGCAAAAGACACAAGGGTTGGCTGAACTCGTTGGCAATTCGACAGCTATTTCAGAAATTAAGAATGCTATCCAGCGGATTGCACAGACGGATAGCAGAATATTGATATCAGGGCCGGCGGGTGTAGGAAAAGAAGTAATTGCCCGTCTTATGCATCAGAAGTCGAAACGTTCTGACAATAATTTTGTTGTATTGAATTGTGCCACGATGGCCCCTGAAAGAATGGAAGCGGAACTCTTTGGAATAGTTGGTTCAGATTCTGGAAATTCTAAGGGAACATTTGAGCAAGCGGATGGAGGAACACTCTTGCTCGATGAAGTTTCTGACATGCCGCTCGCAACTCAGGGTAAAATCGTTCGGGTGTTGCAAGAGCAGACCTTCAATCCGGTAGGAGGAAATAAAGAGATCAAAGTGAATGTTCGAGTTATTGCTACAACAAATAGAAATTTACAGACGTTAATTGGCTCAGGACACTTTAGAGAAGATTTGTATTACAGACTAAATGTGGTGCCTCTCTCTATACCGCCATTAAGAGACAGGCCATCTGATATACCCTCGCTTACTAACTACTTTATGGAGCGTGCATCGACAGAAACAGGAATTCCAAGAAGAAAAATTTCAACAGAGGCCATGATGTTGCTACAAAGCTACTCTTGGCCAGGTAATGCGCGCCAAATGCGAAATGTTGTGGAGTGGTTGTTGATAATGGCAGGTGGAGATGCCGGAGAGCCTGTATTGCCTGATATGTTGCCTCCTGAAATAAGGTCTGCCACTCCGCAATCGATTGGATGGGATGAAGGCGCTGAAATTATGGGGTTGAGGTTACGTGACGCCCGTGAGATGTTCGAACGTAAATACCTCAAAGCTCAGATTGCTCGATTTGGAGGGAACGTGTCAAAGACAGCCGGGTTCGTCGGAATGGAACGTTCAGCCTTACATCGAAAACTTAAAAACCTTGGCCTCACTGAAATTGAACGCGTTGCTGATCTTGACAGTGTGTAACTTTCATAGAAGTGAAATAAGGTGAGTTGAATGAAAATTATTATTGCCGGTGCCGGCCAAGTTGGTTTTCACATTTCCCAACAACTTTCAGTGGAAGGTCATGATATTGTTGTAATCGATTCCTCTCCCGAATTAGTTAGAAAGATCGGTGACTCACTAGATGTTCAAGCAATAGTTGGGCACGCATCGCATCCTGACTCATTGGATCGAGCGGGTGCGGCTGATATAGACATGTTGATGGCAGTGACTCAATCTGATGAGGTTAATATGGTTACTTGTCAAGTAGCACACTCAATGTTCAATGTTCCCCTTAAAATTGCCCGGATAAGAGATCAGAGTTACCTACAGCCAATTTGGGCGGATCTTTTTAGCCGACACCATATGCCAATCGACGTTATAATTTCTCCTGAGATTGAGGTGGCGCGGGCTATAACGCGGAGAATGCAAGTTCCAGGCGCTTTTGATACTATTTCATTAGTTAATGGAAAGGTACGCATGCTGGGTGTCACATGCAATGATGATTGTCCAGTTATAAATACACCTCTTCGGCAACTGACAGAATTATTCCCTGATCTTGAGATTGTTGTTGTCGGAGTTGTTCGTGAAGGACAAGGTTTTGTTCCTAAGAAAGAGGATCAACTTTTATCTGGGGATCAGGCCTATTTTGTTGTCAATACCCATCATGTGGATAGAGCAATGAAGGTATTTGGTCATGAAGAAGGGGAGGTACGCAGAGTTATAATTGCTGGTGGGGGGCATATTGGAGCATTTTTAGGCCAGATGATCGAAACAGATTTCAACAGTGTCAAAACACGAATAATAGAGTCCGATACTGCTCGAGCGCACGAAGTTGCTGATTTTTTAGAGCAGACTGTAGTAATTCACGGTGATGTGATTGATCCAGAAATACTTGAGGAAGCGAGTGTTTCGGAAAGCGAAGCTATTATAGCAGTCACTAATGATGATGAAACCAACATACTTGCCGCTCTTTTGGCAAAGCGAATAGGAACAAAACGGGCTATAGCGCTTGTCAATAATGAAACATACAGACCGCTTATTTCTTCATTAGGTATAGATGTAGTGGTTAGTCCTAGGGAGATAACTGCTTCAACTATTCTCCAGCATGTGCGCAGAGGCTCTATACAAGCAGTGCATTCACTAGGTGCAGACTTTGGTGAATTAATTGAGGGTGAAATTCTTGAAACATCCTATTTAGCTGGGAAAAAAATTCGAGATGCTGAGCTTCCGGAAGGGGTGCTTCTTGGTGCAGTGGTGCGCCAAGAAGATATAATCCTTCCTCGTGGGGATACTGTTATTCAAGTAAATGACAAAATTGTGTTATTTGCATCAATTGATGAGGTTAAAGCGGTAGAAAAGCTTTTTGCGGTAAGCTTGGAATTTTTCTAAAATAAAATCTTGGAGTTGAGAATTGAGTTTTGCCTATGTGAATGGTCGGTATGTCTCAAAAGAACATGCACTGGTTAGTGTTGAGGATAGGGGATACCAATTTTCGGACGGTGTGTATGAAGTTATCTCAGTATATCAAGGAATATTAATTGACCACAAGGGGCATTTCAATAGGTTGTTCCGTTCCTTGGCAGAATTAAAAATTCAAATTCCCTGGACTGAAAGGGTTTTAAAAATTATTGTTGATCAAATAATAAAACGAAACAAAGTTAAGACAGGATCAATTTATCTGCAGATAACACGCGGAAGAGCAGAGAGAAAACATTCGTTTCCGGACAAGAATACACGGCCTTGCATTGTTGTAACTTCAGATGCAAAAAATGGCTTTAATAAAATTTTTCCAAATGGAACAGAAGTGATTACAGTTCAAGATAACCGTTGGGGACGGCCGGATATAAAATCGGTCTCACTTTTGGCAAATGTATTGGCGAAAGAGACTGCGGTTCAAGCGGGTTGTTCAGAAGCTTTGTTAACAAATTCAGATGATGAAATTATAGAGGGCTCTTCAAGTAATTTTTGGATGGTGGATAGTTGTGGGCGAATAATTACAAGGCCAATTGGAGAGGACCTTCTTGCAGGGATTACTCGTGCACGCTTATTGAAGTTAGCACGCTTAGGCAACATAGAGGTTAATGAATGTATTTTTTTGCGAAAGGAAGCAATTGCAGCTGAGGAAGTGTTTTTAAGCAGCACGACAGCGCCCATACTGCCTGTGATTTCAATCGATGGAAATCAAGTTGGTAATGGAAAACCGGGTCCGATAACAAAAATTCTTTGGACACTCTATTGCAAGTATTTGGATGATGAGGCTGGCAGTGACCGAAAATGTGAATAAATTACCCAAAGCTATTTTGTTTGATTGGGACAACACACTGGTAGATACATGGCCAGTAATCCATGATGCGATGAATGTAACCCTTAAATACATGGGATGCGATGGATGGGATATGGTTGAAACCCGAAAACGTGTTCGTCGAGCATTACGTGAAACATTTCCGGAGCTATTTGGCACTCGGTGGCAAGAAGCTCGTGATGTGTTCTATGAGCGTTTCCATAAAATTCACCTTGAAAGACTAGAAATCATTGATGGCGCTCAAGAGTTAATCAAATTGCTGGCAAAATCACCAATTTATGTTGCAGTAGTTAGCAACAAAAATGGAGAGAATCTTCGGCGAGAAGCAGAGTATTTGGGGTGGTCGAATTATTTCGATGTCATGGTAGGAGCTGCTGATGCAGCTAAGGATAAACCAGCCATGGAACCCGTGTTAATGGCATTGGAAGGTAGTGGCTTTGCTCCAGGAAAAGAAGTTTGGTTCATTGGTGACACGGAAATTGATGTCCAATGCGCAAATAATAGTGGATGTACATCGATATTGATCTCAAATGGCACAGATTATTTGATTCAAGACTCAGATATGATGCCAGATATAAAAATTCCAAATTTGATTTATTTGAGGGGTCTTGTTTTAAAAGATGGAAATTCCATATTGTAATAGAGTGTATTGTATTATGTTAACAATCCTGACAAACAAAGAGCAAATAACAAAATGGAAAAAAGCCAGAATCTGCAGGATGCATTTCTTAATGCGGTCCGAAAGGAAAAAAATCCAGTTACAGTATTTCTTGTAAATGGGGTTAAATTACAGGGAATTATCACTTGGTTTGATAATTTTTGCGTACTTCTTAGACGTGACGGTCATTCTCAATTAGTATATAAACATGCTATATCTACCGTTATGCCCTCTGGCCCTGTTCAATTATATGACAGTGCCGAAGATGAGGTGGCCGTTGTAGAATAAAAGATGGATACAGGTGCCAAACAAAAAAGCGGTGATTGCGCTGCTGTTATCCATATATGCGAGAGCTCAAAAAAGCAGCTTAGAGACCCGGAAGCGGCCCTCACAGAGGCTACCGGTCTAGCCGCTGCAATCGGGTTAAACATTCGCTTAGCTCAATACAAGAGGTTATTAAGGAGACGGCCGGCAACACTTCTAGGAACCGGGGCGATTGATGAATTGCGCACACTTCTGAAGCGTGCACGGGTTGGAGTTGTTGTGCTGGATGGAACAATAACGCCAATACAACAGCGTAACCTAGAAAACCTCTGGCAGTGTAAGGTCATTGACAGAACGGGTTTAATTTTAGAAATTTTTGGCGAACGTGCTAGAACTCGTGAAGGCCGTTTGCAGGTTGAACTGGCGCACTTATCTTACAACCGTAGCCGTCTTGTTCGAAGCTGGACACATTTGGAACGTCAGCGTGGCGGCTTTGGTTTTCTTGGTGGGCCAGGAGAGACTCAGATCGAATCAGATCGGCGTCAGATTGATGTTAGAATAAATCGTATCCGCCGTGATTTAGGAAGAGTTGTCAAAACAAGAGGTCTTCATCGTAAAGCGAGAAGCAAAGTTCCCTATCCAACAGTAGCGCTAGTCGGTTATACTAACGCAGGAAAATCCACGCTATTTAATAGGTTAACTGGAGCATCTGTAAAGTCGGCAAATCAACTTTTCGAAACTTTAGATCCAACTATGCGGGCGGTACGTCTGCCAAATTCTAATCGTAAAGTAATCTTTTCGGATACCGTAGGGTTTGTATCATCATTACCATTGATGTTAGTGGCAGCATTTAGGGCGACATTAGAAGAGGTTCTTTCAGCAGATTTAGTTCTGCATGTAAGAGATATTTCTCACCCGGACACAAATGCCCAACGTAAAGACGTGATATCCGTTCTTAAAGAGCTTGGGTTAAGTGATGATCGTTTGTCTAATATTATTGAAGTTCGGAACAAGGTAGATTTATTGGACCCGGGATATTTTAAAAACGAAAATTTAACCGGCAATTCAGTCTCTGTATCGGCAATTTCCGGCGAAGGCTGTCATTCCTTGCTTACAGTTGTAGGGAGTTGTTTGTCCTCAAATCAGATAATCAAAACCATTAGTCTTGGAACGAATGATGGTTCAGCGTCAGCTTGGTTGTACCGACACGGAGATGTTATTCAACGCGATGATCATGAAACATGTTCTACATTGAGAGTAAAAATTGATCCTGGGCAATTAGCCAGATTTTTTCATTTATATCCAAGTTATGAGAGATGTCAGTAAAATTTCTTGATCCACATAGAATTGTAGACGTTATGCGAAATTGTGCGAATGATATTGTAATGCCGTATTTCCGAAATCTATCTGATACCCAAATCTGGAGAAAAAAAAATAATTCCATTGTAACCATTGCCGATATCAAAAGTGAAGAATTTCTTCAGCGAAACCTTTTAAACTTATTACCTGGATCTACAACAATTGGTGAAGAAGAAACCGAGAACGATCCTCGTATTGTTAATCGGCTTAGGGGTGATAAACCAGTTTGGGTGATTGATCCCGTGGATGGGACTTCTAACTACGCGCAGGGCAAAAAGAGATTTTCGATGATTATTGCCCTTTGTATTAATGGAGAAGCTATCGGTGGATGGTTGGCTACGCCAGCAACTGATCGTTATTTTTGGTCTATGAAGGATGAAGGTTCCTGGTCTGGTGAAAAGAGAATTTTTATAACTGGAAACAAAATATACCGGTCTCAAAAATTGTCTGGTTCACTTGGCGCTAAGATAACAAAGTTGGAAGGTATCAGAAATAATTTTAAGAATTTGTATAGACAAGCATGTTGCGGGGCGGACTATATGGATATCGCTGAAGAGAAACTTGATTTTGCATTTTATCGTGGTGGAATGAAGGTGTGGGATCACTGTGCTGGAGATCTTTTGGTTAGAGAGGCCGGGGGGCATACGGGAGAACTAGTAACCGGAAAAGCGTATAGGCCGATAAATCCACCTTATAACGGCATTCTGGCCTCGTGCTCAAAAAAAGTGTTTAATTCTGTTTCAGAAATACTCAAAAACTCTTTAGAAAAAGAACATTAGATTGAGCTATCTTTTTTAACAGAACTCCAGACTTCTTCTAATTGTTCCAAAGACGCCTCTTTCATTGACTTATTTTCTTTTGAAAATCTTTCTTCTACTTGATTAAATCTGTTGGTGAATTTTTCATTACCACGTCTAAGCGCTAACTCTGCATCTAAGCCGAGATGACGCGCAAGATTTACGCAACTGAACAGTAGATCTCCAAGTTCTTCCTCTATAGAACTCGAATTCTTTTTATCGACTTCTGCTTTTAGTTCAACAATTTCCTCCTGAATTTTATCGAACACATGTTTCATATGGGGCAAATCAAAGCCCATCATTGCAGCCCTCTGTTGTAATTTTTGAGCTCTCATTAAAGCCGGAAGAGCAAGAGCAACACCGAACAGCGCACCTGCATCCTCATGACGTACCTTTCGTTCTTCAGCTTTTTGTTCCTCCCAGTCTATATCTTCAAAACAGGTTAATAGAGAGGTATTTTTTGAAAAAATATGTGGGTGACGGCTAATCATTTTCTTATAAACAGTGTCAACAACATCTTCGAATGAAAATAATTTTTTTTCGCTGGCTAATTGAACATTAAATACAATTTGAAATAATACGTCCCCCAGTTCTTCTTTTAAGGCATTCATATCATTTTGCTCAATCGTATCGGCTACTTCATATGCTTCTTCAATTATGTGCGGAGCGATAGTATTAAATGATTGTTTAATGTCCCATTGGCAGCCGTTTACTGGATGCCGAAGTGCAGCTACCAGTTCGAAAAGTTTGCAAAGAGAATTCGTAGATGGTGTATTTGAATGCATATTCTACCTTTTCTAACTTTTTTATATTATAGCTAATGTTAAATAAAAGAATTCAAAATGTCGCATAATGTTTATTATGAATACTTTTGTTAATAATTTTAGACAGTTAAAACTAAGCCGTCGTATGCAGGTTCAACGTACCGTGGTAAAATCTTTGAAAGTATTTCGTAATCAGTTTGATTATTCATATGTGTAAGTATTGTGCGCTTTGGCCTTACTTGGTCGATCCACTCCATAACAACATTTAAAATCGCATGCGTTGGATGGTCTACATCAATTCTTAGACAATCCAAGATCCATACATCGAGTCCCTTTAGTTGCTCTAATGACCTTTGTGGAAATCGAACCACGTCTGTTGAATATGCAAAATTATCTATTCGAAAGCCAAGTGTTTTGCATATGCCGTGATCCTGTTCAATCGGAATGATTGTGTGATCGCTAATTTTAAATGGTCCGCGTATGACATTTGGAAGGAATATTGGAGGATATATATTGTCGATTGTGTCCTTAGATCCTTCGATTAAATAGCCAAACTTTTGTAAGAGAATATCTAATACATCAATTTCAGCATGCAAAGAAATTTGGCGGTTCATGTTGCTGGAAATACTGCGCAAATCGTCTATACCCATAATGTGATCAGCGTGTTCATGTGTGAAAAGAATTGCGTCCACCCGCTTTATATTTGCACTTAGTGCCTGCTCACGAAAATCAGGCGAAGAGTCTATTAAAATTTTCGTATCATTGTTAAGTTCTATATAAATAGAAGGCCTTCTCCGTCGATTCTTTGGATTATTAGGATCACACCTTCCCCAATCGCCAATTACAGTCGGAACACCATTGGATGGCCCACAACCAAGAACAGTAACTTTCATTATGGTTGTCCCGGCTTTCTTGCTTTCGAAAAAAGACAGAAGAAATTATTGGTTGTAACTTTCTCCAATTCGTTTATCGAGATGTCCTTTAGCTCAGCCACTTTTTTGGCAGTATAAATAATATACGAAGGTTCATTGCGTTTACCGCGATAAGGAACTGGAGCAAGAAATGGTGAGTCTGTTTCAATTAAAAGACGATCTAAGGGTATATTTTTTACAATTTTCCTTAATTCGGTAGCATTTTTGAATGTTACAATACCAGAAATGGAAATGTAAACACCCAAACTCAATGCACAACGTGCCAATCTTTCACTGCTTGAAAAACAATGCAAAACACATGGAAATGCCTTTTTTTTCATTTCGTCTTCTAAAATTTTTTCCATGTCCTCATCTGCGTCGCGTGAATGGACGATTAGAGGAAGCCCAGTCATGCGGGATGCTGCAATATGTTGAAGGAAACTATCTTTTTGTTCCTTACGCGGACTATTCTCGTAAAAATAATCAAGCCCAGTTTCACCTATTCCTATTACTTTTGGGTTATTTGCAAATTTACTAATTTGATCACAATCAATCTTTGGTTCATCTCTAACTTGATGAGGATGTACGCCAATAGTGCAGTACAAATAATCACTAGAATTGGTCAGTTTTAAAATTTCTGGAAAGCGTGTTATGTGGGTGCTTATTGTGAGCATTGTTTGAATTCCTGCCTTATGGGCGCGCGCAATGCATTCTTCGCGGTCTTTTTCAAATAGATCAAAATCAAGGTGACAGTGGCTGTCTACAAACATTAGATTTTCACTGTTTTATCTTTTTCGCTCAAATGCCTTGGAAAAATACCTTCCGGTTTGGGTATCTTAGTGCCGGAGATTTCAGTGTGATTCTGCCCAAAGTTTGTAAAATTTCTAAAATCCTTGGGCACAACTAACTGATCAAGTATTTTATCTGCCGAAATTGGAATAAAGGGTTTAAGCATAAGAGCGATTTGTTTGATAGTATTAGCTAGAACCCATAAAGTTGTACCGGCTCGAGTCGGATTTTCTTTAATTAGTTTCCAAGGTGCTTGATGATCAACATAAATGTTAGCTGATCTTACTACAGTCCATATAGCTTCTAAGGCGAGGTGAAAAGCTTGAACATCAAAGTGAGCGCGATTTACTTCCAATAACGTTCCCGCCTTCCCGAGTAAAATTTTATCCGCATCCAATAAAACACTTGGTTCCGGTATTACTGCATCATAATATCTATTTATCATTGATAGTGATCGCTGTACCAAATTACCAAGATCATTTGCTAGTTCGTTATTTATGCGGCTCACAATTGACTCATGGGAAAAATCACCATCACTCCCGAATGGAACTTCCCGCAACAAAAAAAACCGCACTTGATCCAGTCCATATTGGTCCCGTAATTCGCGCGGATTAATGACATTGCCAAGTGATTTCGAAATTTTTTTTCCTTCGTTTGTCCACCACCCGTGCGCAAATATTCTTTTCGGGGGTTCCATACCAGCTGCCATAAGGAATGCTGGCCAGTAGACGGCATGGAATCTAAGAATATCTTTACCCACCATATGCAGGTCCGGCGGCCAGTATTTCTTGTATTTTTTATCTTGCTCGTTGGGAAAACCTGTTGCCGTTAAATAATTAGAGAGTGCATCTAACCATACATAAATTATGTGTTCCGAATCATTTGGTACTGGAATACCCCAAGAAAAACTTGTCCTTGATACAGACAAATCCCGTAGTCCGCTGGATACAAAACTTATTACTTCATTTTTTCTTGATTTTGGTGCGATAAAATTTGGATTTTGCTCGTAGAAATTTAGAAGTTTATCCTGCCATTTGGATAGAGCAAAGAAATAACTAGGTTCTTCAACCCATTCAACCTCTGCTCCTGTGGGCGCAATTTTTCTACCATCGGTCTGGTTTATGAGTTCCTTTTCATGATAGAATGCTTCATCTCGAATCGCATACCAACCAGCATATTTATCCAAATATATATGACCATTTTTAAATAGTCTTTTCCAAATTTCCTGACTGCATCTTTGATG